>Ga0256410_1000092_pt1 | contig 142695 bp, 132 predicted proteins | sample PhyWR1_FD_185983 | JGI IMG/M metagenome (GOLD analysis project Ga0256410, IMG submission 185983) | Leaf surface microbial communities from wheat plants in UC Gill Tract Community Farm, Albany, California, United States - DLSL W.R1 | ecosystem: Host-associated > Plants > Phyllosphere >... | reverse complement strand
TTTGCCTGGCGGCTTTAGCGCGGTGGTCCCACCTGACCCCATGCCGAACTCAGAAGTGAAACGCCGTAGCGCCGATGGTAGTGTGGGGTCTCCCCATGCGAGAGTAGGGAACTGCCAGGCATCAATTAAGCAATAACCCCGACTGAAAAGTCGGGGTTTTTTGCATTCTGCGTCTGTAGAAACCTCATTTGTTTCCTTCTTCCTCAAAAAACAGCCTGTTTCAGTCGTATTTTTAGACAAATATTACTCACGTCCGCAGGATTTTGCCCTGAGACAAGGCGGCAAAGGAGAGCAGCGAAGGAGCATACTCCGGTATGTGACTGAGCTGAACGAGAGCAGCCAACGCCGTATCAGGGTAAAAGACAAAGGACGTAGCGCCGAGGGTAGTGTGGGGTCTCCCATGCGAGAGTAGGGAACTGCCAGGCATCAATTAAGCAATAACCCCAGTCTATGACTGGGGTTTTTTGCGTTACCCGTCATACTTCACGCTGCCTGGGTGTTGCTGCAGCTCAGTCAGCCGAATCACATACTTGAGTATGCTCATCGCCTGCCTTCGCTTTGCGCCTACAGGCAACGCGAATTATTTTGGATAACCTTCTTTCTCCTGAAGCAAAAAAACACCATTTGAGCGAATTTCAGCCAAATATTACTCATGTCTGCAGGATTTTGTCCTGAGATATTGCGGCAAGGGAGGTTGTGAGGGAGCATGCACCGGTATGTGACTGAAACAGCCGGATACCAGGTATCAAATAGCAATAACCCCGACCTTACGGTCAGGGTTTTTTACATTCTGAATACTGGAAAATGTTCACTGTATGCAGCGAGCGCCGCATCAGGAGAAAAGCAACGGACTATAACTATTTACGCCAGTAACCGTGTGAGAAAACATCCTGCTGCAGCTCGTGAATAACAATACGTACTTTTTCATTATCATGAAAGCCGTCTACTGCGGAATGGGTTACATCCCCGTAATGGGTAACAACCAAATTACTTTCTGGATAGATTTCTTTGACTCTGGCTTCCAGTTCGGAGGCATAGGCTTCGTATTGTGTTTCAGAAAATTTACTAATGTCGGTATCGGCAATAGTGATTGTAATATGCATACACTCGTCCTCAGGCTAAACACCTTTTCCAAAAAGGCGATAAATAAAAATCTGCGAGAATAAATCGTGAATTTATAAGCCGAAAAGGCGTAAACGATTCCATTCAGGCGTAAGTACTCATCTGATTATAGGCGTATTTTCATTTCGAAAAGAGGGATTACAGGAGATATGTTAAAAATAAATTCTTCACTCGTTGAGAAGATGACTCAGTCGTCAGGCTAGCCTTGAATGGCTGGATTAAAGGTTCTTACCTTTGAGCTAAAGCACTACAATCGACGGAGTCAGTGGTGTTAGCGGCGGGCAGAATGCAGTGGATCACTGAGCCACTGCCTTCAGATAAATAACTGTATCTTATTGATTTAATATACATATTATCAAATTTTGACAATATGATTTTTTCTATTAATTGATAGGACTAGAAATGATACTGTAATCCGACTCTATAACGAGTCTGTCTGTCACTGCTGTTTTTATTTACGCCAACGTTACCTACTTCTATATATGGACTAAAAGATTTATTGAGTTTCCATAAGAAAGCTACGTTATGCTCATGGTTTTTTTTCTTATTATTAAATTTTATTTGATCACTATCCATCCAAGTGAAGTTATAATCAATTTTTAGCAGGTTATTGGAATAACCAAGAAAAGTATCAAAGCGATTTGTTTTTTCATCATCAATATTATTTGCAGTTTTCCTGGCGTAATCATACCTGTAGCGTTCAGCAATATAGATACCAGATTCAAAGTTATACTGCATTCTTAAATAAGGTTTATAGATAGAAGTATCTGTGCCACTTTCAAAAATAAATCCAGGTTGTAATACAATGTTATTAGTTAATTTATAATTATAGCTAACACCTAGCTCAATGGCATTGGTAACAAGATCGCTAAGATATTTATCCTGTTCACCATTTACACCACCAGATTTGACACTAGCGTCAACATAAAAACTTACACCGCCCGGTAATGTTTCGATAACTGCTATTCGATCTTTATTTATTCTTGTTGAGTCAGCATATTCATGTCGGAAATCAAGTGTTGCGGCCTGTAATGACGTTGTACAGGCAATAAGAATCCCTACACATAATAATGTGTTATATTTTTTCATTTCTAAATACCCTGCCAATTAAATGAGTGAAGTGATTTTTATTCTATAATTAGTTTGCCATCGACCATTTTAATCGTTGTCACTGACGATATCGGTTTACCTTGATTATCTTCCCCACCTAAAAGATAAATATTATTGTCATAGTTAACAGAAACACCATAGCCAGCGGGTTGTGCTACTTTTCCCAGATACTTCCATTGACCATCTTCTACCCCATAGACCTCATCATGCCAGGTTTTCTTTAGTCCTTCATGGGAGTAATATTTATTATTCAGATAGTTTTCCCTGGCTCCCGGGAAATTGGCACCGCCAGCGACAAGCAGAACACCGTTACTGACTCCCGAAAATGCACCGGCTAGACCTTCCTGATATTTATCGCCAGGCAGCGGGGGAAGAGCATCACTTGAGATCCATTTTAGCTCGGAGTTTTCTAGTAGCGCATGATGAACCGTATTAGTTCGTAGCCCAGGTTTAACTTCACCATTGATAAGTATTATCTGGTTATCTTTATTAACGAGTGATGAGCCAGCGGTAGCGCTGAAAGGGAGTTCTCCCGCACTCGCCCATTTATTTTCTTTGGCATTATAAATGAGAGCGGTTTTGTTAAAGGAATAATCTTTTATCGGTTTATTAAAATATTCTTGAATAATTTTGTTTTTAGCTGCTTCGTTCTCTTTATTCTTTTCTATATCCATTAGGTATTTATCAAATATATCTTTATTCACTCCACCGATGATTAATGCTCTCTCGCTATCAAGCGGGGTACCTGCATGCCCTGTCAGACCGGTAGGTGCTTGAGTGTTAACCCGTTCCCAGCTATCTTGTTGTGGTGAGTATTTATAGACATCACGTAATACTCGAACGGTGGGGGAGTTGTTCTCTTTACCCACGCCACCAAAAACGAAAAGCTCACCATTGAGCATCATTGAGATGGACTGATCACGAGATTCCCCAGGAAAGTCTTTTATTTTTTTCCATACTTTTTCATCATTTTTCAGATCAAGTTTATACCAAGATGAACCTGCACTTCCCAGACCAATATAAATGACGCCATTATTATCTATAGCTCCAGTACCATTTTTGATGGCCACTGGAATATCAGGTAATTTTTCTGCATGAACGGACGTTACGAGACAAGTTGAAATAAGTAAAGCCATTAAAGAAACGGTTTTATTAAATATCATAATGTTTAACCCTGCTTCAGACATGAAATGCGATTGGAGTAACGCTCCGTAGTTAGCGATCATTTGGTGTTTAGTTCAACTAAATTTTTTACGGAGTGTGATAGATAACAAAAATTAGGTCATATAAAAAGATTCATTTTCAGCAAACATCTATTAAAAATTTAGTTAATATCATGTAAATAAAGAAATATTAATCTGACTACTGCTGGTAAATGGCCGAGCAAACCATTTTCTTATATCAGTGCTGAATTGATGGTAGTGATACCTTGTTCTGTAAGGCGTCATCAAGCGTAGGCCTCTGGTTGACCATGTTCACAGTTTTTTCTTTTATCCCTTGATGTAGCATTGCTCCGTGGTGTAGTATTTTTTGGAGTTTAGCTTCATTGAGTAAGGGAAAGGTAAAGTAAAATGTCACTCATAACCAAACTTGAACAAAGTGCATGTGATAACGGTGGGCTAATCGTATCCTGCCAGCCGGTCCCTGAAAGTCCAATGGACCGGCCTGAAATTGTTGCGGCAATGGCTCAGGCTGCAGTTGCTTCGGGTGCTATTGCCATTCGTATTGAGGGAATTGATAACCTGAAGGCGACGCGTCCGCTTATTCAGGTACCGATTATTGGGATACTTAAACGCGATCTCGATAATTTTGCAGTGCGCATTACTCCTTACCTTGAAGACATTGATGCTTTGGCCAGTGCGGGGGCAGACATTATTGCTATTGATGCCACATTCCGCCCTCGTCCGGTTGAGATAGATGCATTGCTGGAACGCATTCGTTACCACGGATTACTTGCCATGGCAGATTGTTCCACTGTTGAGGAAGGACTGTATTGCCATAAGCAGGGTGTTGAGTTTATTGGTACGACAATGTCAGGCTATACAGGGCCAGTTACGCCGACAGAACCTGACTTGGACATGGTATCGCAACTCAGTAAAGCGGGTTGTCGAGTGATTGCCGAAGGACGATATAATTCCCCGGCTCTTGCGGCAAGTGCAATAGACCATGGTGCATGGGCTGTGACAGTCGGTTCGGCAATAACACGTATCGAACATATTTGTCAGTGGTTTGGCGATGCAGTGAAACGTTAATTGGAGTGCCATATGAATACGCTTACGATTGATATTGGCGGTACCAAGCTTGCGGCAGCGCTTATCAATGAAGACTATGAAATATTACAACGAAGAGAGATGTCGACACCGAGCAGCACTTCCCCGGCAGATCTTGAGTACGCTTTGTCCCAGTTAGTTAAACCTTATAAGGATCTGGCTGGACGAGTGACGGTAGCTTCTACCGGTATTATTGATAAGGGAATTCTGACAGCTCTGAATCCTGATAACCTGGGCGGGCTTAATGCTTTTCCACTTCAGTCGACAATAGAAGCGCTTACAGGACTGCCCTGCAGAGTGTTAAATGACGCCCAGGCTGCTGCATGGGCGGAGTATTCCAGATTATTGGCTAGCGTACAGAATATGGTATTCATTACCGTCTCCACCGGCGTAGGTGGGGGAATTGTTCTCAATGGCGAACTGCTCACTGGGCCTCATGCTTTTGCTGGCCATCTCGGCCATTGCCAAGCGGATCCGCAGGGCCCTGTATGCGGTTGTGGGCGTAGAGGATGTGTTGAGGTGATTGCCTCTGGTCGTGGGATAGCCAGTGCGGCAAGTCAGGATCTTAAAGGTAAAAATGCCAGAGAGATTTTTTTGGCGGCACAGTCAGGTCATGCACAGGCACAACAACTGATTACGCGTTCCGCACAGGCTATTTGTCAGTTGATTGGCAATCTTAAAGCGTTACTGGATATTGATTGTGTCGTCCTGGGGGGTAGCGTTGGGCTGGCACCAAATTATCGTGAACAGGTTGAGCAGTTATTGTCTCAATTGCCGCCTGCTTACCATGTCTCTATTCTCCCCGCGCACTTTCAACATGATGCTGGCCTGATAGGTGCGGCCATGTGGCAGCCGCAATAGCCTTCAATAACCAAAACGAAATAAGACCATTAATAACCTCGGCTAGCTGCCGCTTTTCATCATTGATGTAGTGGTTTTATTTCTTATGCATATGACATGACGACAAATGCTAAATAATTCTAACCTAATGGTGACACTATGATTTTAGGAAAAATATCACAACTTGATACATCGATGGGTATTGATGAAAAGCTGATCACTATCATCCGTAAGGGACTGGAACTTCGTCCTGAAACATTGGATGCAGGACGCTATGAAATTGATGGTGATAACGTCTTTATGAACGTGATGAACTTCGATACCGTAAAATATGATACTAAGCGCTATGAACAGCACCGCGAATACTTGGATGTGCAAATATTATTAAGCGGAAGTGAACGCATTGATTTTGGCCCTCTGGGAGCTGCTGTCGATGCGGATGATTATCACCAGGATGATGATTATCAGCTGTGTAGTATTGTCGAGCCCATGCAGACGCTTGCTATGGAGCCAGGCATGTTTGCGATATTTCTTCCAGGCGAACCACATAAACCGGGTTGTATTACTCGCCATGGACAGGTCATTTCAAAAGTTGTGATTAAAGTGCATTACCGCTGCCTGTAAATATTGATTTATCACTTAAAAACGACTCTATTGCTCGTTCGGCGATGTAGGCCCTTTCTTCCCCTTTGCTTACATCGCGCTTTTTTTATCAACAGAAACCGGGTAGGCTATGAACTATTCGGTATCGCCTCTTTTAACGTCAAAATAACCTGGTCTCAGGAGAACTATGCCTCCTCAATCCCCGCGTCTTAAACCCGGAAAAATACTCGATACGCTTGGTGCCATGCAAAATAGCCTGACGCGTACAGCTCAGCGCATTGCAGAGTATATTTTGCACTCACCCCGGCATGTGACGCAGCTATCAATCGCAGAATTATCACGTGAAACAGAGGCCGGAGAAGCAACAATTATTCGTTTTTGTCGGACGATTGGTTATAAGGGATTTCATGAATTTAAAATGGATCTTGCCATCGAGCTGGCGACGTCAGAACCTAATAACAGTAGTCCCATGCTGGATGCAGAAATTACTTCATCGGATGACGCACATACTATTGGCTTGAAGTTACAAAATACGATTAATAATGTCTTGTCTGAAACGCTTAATCTGCTTGATATGACACAGGTTGCTAAAGTAGTCGAGGCATTACGTTCCAGCCAGTCCGTTTATATCTTCGGGGTTGGTTCATCCGGAATAACAGCAGAAGATATGAAGCATAAACTGATGCGTATCGGCCTACGGGTTGATGCTGTGACCAATAATCACTTTATGTATATGCAGGCTGCATTATTAAAAGCAGGTGATGTTGCTATTGCTATCAGCCACTCTGGTGAGTCGATTGAGACCGTTCATACCTTAAAACTGGCCAAGCAGGGGGGAGCGACAACCGTTGCACTGACCCATACACTGGGCTCCTCACTCAGCGCTGTCGCTGATTTTTGTCTGATCAATGGTAACCGCCAGGGAATGCTACAGGGCGACTCTATTGGCACGAAAACGGCTCAGCTTTTCGTACTCGACTTGCTGTATACCTTATTAGTCCAGGCAGCACCGGAGCAAGCTCGTAAGAGTAAGCTACGCACGATGTCAGCACTTAATTTATCGTCATGAAGAGCATGATTATCAAGTAGATGTAAAGAGTCTGCGACGATGGGATTTATAGTATTGGCGAGGATAAAACGAATATTGCCCGGATTTTAACCCGGGCAATATGTAAGAATGACTACTTGTTTTCTACCATGGTATCTGGCTGACGACCTTTAATGATAGCCCCACTGAACGGTTTACCGTCAATGGCGTCATGAGTACGGAGTGCTTCAGGACGGATCCAGCGCTGTACGCGTGATGGCATATCCAGGCCAATTAACAGGATAACCACGAAAGTGAGTCCGAAGGAGAGTGAGCCAAGTGCGGTTCCAAGATCCAGGCGTTGGGCTACCAGTGCGCCAAGTATCGGTGCAATCGCCCCACCTAATGCACCGACGTTATAGGTGAATCCCAAACCTGCCGCGCGCTGATCAGTATCAAAATAGCCACCAATTAATTTCGGTAGTATACCGGCAATACCCTGACCCAGAACTTGTTGGAAGAACAACAGCCCGCCCAGTAACCACAGATTTTCACCACCAATTGCAAACACTGGAATAATCAGGAATTGTGATGCTAGAAGGCTGTAGACGTAAGCCTTACGCGTTCCTACCCAGTCACCTAAGAAACCACCGACAATACAGCCGACAGCCGCGCCAAAGCCACTAAAGGAGAGCACTCGGGCAACCTCAGTGGGGTCATATCCCAAGTCAGTTTTCAGATAGGTTGGCAGCAGGGCCTGGATTGGCCAGGAGTAGAGGAAAGCAAAGAGTACGATAACCATCAGCATCACGCCGGTAGGCCAGCGTTTTCCGGTACATTGCACCATATAGCTGATAAAGATAGCTGCGCAGATTAATCCCAGCGCCGTGATGATTAAAGGATTGCTCACCCCGCTTGCGAAGCAGAACCACAATGCCGCTGCAGCAATGATTGTCGTCGCGATGTTGGCAGTAGCAATTTTGCCACGATACAGAATGTCTACCATGGTACGAACGGGTGTTTTCTCTTCCTGGCGTTTCTTCCAGTCTTCGGCTTCTGGAATATTTTTCCGTAACCAAAGTGCAAAAACGATAGGTAAAATGCCAATGAAAAAGAGCGCACGCCAGCCCCAGACTGGGACAACGATGCTGTACACTTGAGCAGCGACAACCGCCCCGACTGAAAAGCCAGAAATTAAGAAGCCGCTGGCTTTATTACGTAAATGTTTAGGCCAACTTTCAATGACATAGGTAGCACTGGAGCCATACTCTCCTGCCATACCGATACCAATAACCAATCGTGCGATAAACAGTGCGGTATAGCCTGGTGCCAGACCACAAGCGAGAGTACCAGCGGAGAAGAGGACAATACTGGTAATCATTGCCAGGCGACGTCCATATCTGTCGGCCATCGCACCAATCATTAATCCGCCAAACCAGCGTGAGATAAAAGCTGCTGATATTAACGTTGCTGCTTCTACTGTGGTTAAACCAAATTCGACCTTAATATCAGTCAGTACTAAAGCAATAAGAACAAAGTCGAAGCCATCGAGTAAATATCCAATCCATGCGGCGGAGAACGCTCGCCACTGTGATTTGTTTAAGCTCTTATACCAAACAGTATTATTTTTTATGGTACTCATCCTGCTCTCCTGTAACGAGCAATGCGTGTAGCGAGATAGAGGGTGGCGAATCTTTCCGATGAAAGCTGTATCCCGAAATTATCTTATGGAGTCAAACTCCACAAGAACATATCTTTAATAACCAAAACTCCGCAAGGGTGTAATAGGCTATTTGTGAGCACTGTCAAAAACGATGAAAAGTTTTTAGAAACAGTTGACTCTGATTGTGATTGTATTCAATCACTTACACGTTGATGTTAAAGTTTATATAAAACATATGGTTATCTTATGGTTGCCGCTTCGTGGCTGTGGCTTACGTCACACTTTGGTAAATTGCTGTCTGGGTAGATAGAGGGGACTTGCAAGAGGTGAGAAATGGTTCTAGGATGGAGTATAGTTTCATTTGAATTTAAATTTAGAAGCAAGGCGCCATTGAGGTTAATATGAAAAAACTTACAGGTTTGATTGCTGCACCACATACTCCTTTTAACGCGGATAGCAGCGTTAATTATCCCGTAATAGACCAGATTGCTGAGCACCTCGTAGCCCAAAATGTGAAAGGTGTTTATGTCTGCGGTACCACGGGTGAGGGTATCCACTGCTCCGTTGAAGAACGTAAAAAAATTGCTGAGCGTTGGGTGAAAGCAAGTCAGGGACAACTCAGTATCACACTGCATACCGGGGCACTCAGTATTGCGGACTCTCTTGAATTGAGCCGTCATGCAGATACGCTGGATATTTTTGCTACTTCAGTGATCGGTCCTTGTTTCTTCAAGCCTGGCAATGTTGAAGACTTAGTTGAATATTGCCGTATCAATGCTGAAGCCGCACCTTCAAAAGGTTTCTATTATTACCACTCAGGTATGTCTGGTCTGAGCATTGATATGGAGAAATTCCTGCTGCTGGCGGGGGAGCGTATCCCTAACCTGACAGGTATGAAGTTTAACTCCAGCGACATGTATGAATACCAGCGTTGCTTACGGGTTAACAACGGCCAGTTTGATATTCCCTTTGGTGTTGATGAGTTCCTTCCTGCTGGCCTTGCGTGTGGTGCGGTTGGCGCTGTTGGTAGCACTTATAACTACGCGGCACCGTTATATCAGCGTCTGATTGAGAGCTTCAATCGTGGTGATATGAAAGATGTTGCAGCCTGTATGGATAAAGTTATCGCGATTATCCGCGTGCTGGTGCAATACGGTGGCGTTGCTGCGGGTAAAGTCGCCATGCAGTTACATGGTATCGACGCCGGGAACCCACGTAGTCCACTACGCCCAATGACCGCAGAGCAGAAAAAAGCGGCGCTTGAGGCATTTGCGGCTGCTGACTTTATCTAATAAATTGATTTTATTGCTGAATATGGGGTTTATAGCGATATAAATCCCCATTTTTTTAACCAAGTATCACTAATATAAAACTCTTCTCGTGTTGGCTTTGAATAAATCACCGCTGATGACTCATCTCTAAGTGCCTCCCTCTACAACATATCCTTCATTAATTGACGCTCTGCTATAAGACATCTTTTGACCCAGGTAAGTGAATGGGTGTTTACTGGTAAGAGTATCTATATCCCGATGGTTTTTTACGCCGATTTTTTTAAGGTTTATATGCTGTGATAACAATAAGTCTACTCAGTCATTTGATGCATCAATTCGTTTTGTCACTCCCTCTTTTTATTCTTATAGCCGCAGGCTATGGGCTAGGGCGGTTTTCTGGCTGGCCGATAAGCGTGAATGAAGGGCTTAATCGCCTATGTTTTAATGTCGCCATACCCTGCATGTTGTTTAATGTGATGAGCGGATTTTATAGAACTCCACCGGTTAACTTCGGACTGTTGGTCGCATTCTTTGGTGGCTGTTTTATCGTCTATGCCATGGGGCGAGTGATTGCCAGACGTTTTTTTAATATGGATCCCGTCTCTTCATCAGTCTTTGCCTTGGGAGGAATATTTTCCAACAATGTCATGCTGGGCATCCCTATTGCCACCTTACTTCTCGGCCCGCAGGCATTACCTTCCATTGCGCTGGTACTGATTTTTAATAGTTTAATATTATGGACGCTGGTGACGGCATCGGTCGAGTGGGCACGAAGCGGGCATTTTTCACTACAGGGCGTACTAAAGACTCTAATCAGCGTTTTTAAAAATCCTATTATTATTGGCATTATTTCAGGCATGGCCTGGAGCCTGCTGCATCGGCCATTACCCTACGTTATAGAGCAGCCAGTGAGTATGGTTGCTAGCATGGCTGTGCCGCTTTCACTGATTTCGCTGGGTATGAGTTTGTCACGCTACAGTATTCGCGATGGGCTGCGGGAAAGTTACGCTATTTGTCTGTTAAAACTGGTGGTACAACCGCTGATTATTGCGGTTATTGCGCTGGCTATCGGGCTGCCCGCTGCCGAAGCAAAAGTTGTCGTGCTGTTAGGATCGATGGCTGTCGGGATCAATGTCTATCTGATGGCGCAGAAGTTTGGTGTGATGCAGGGAGCAACGGCAACCAGTACACTTTTTAGTACCGCGCTCTCAGCCCTGACCACGCCATTGTTAATGATGCTGATGACGCAATTTTATCCTTGATAAGCGGAGGGGATAAGTGAGTTCCTCAATCCCCAGCTAGATTAGGTGCTTTTACCCATCACCAGTTTATAAGGGATATAGGTTTTATGCACCATTGCGGGCGCAGGAGAAGGGTTCTCCAGTTGCTGGAATAAGAGTTCAGAAGCAATGATACCGGACTGCTTATAATCGTAAGCCAGAGTCGTTAATTTAGGATTGTAGAATTCTGCTAATGTGCCGCCGCCCACCCCACAGATACTGATATCTTCAGGGACGCGTAAGCCGATGGAGAATAAATAGCTCATCGCCCCAATCGCCATTTTGTCACTGGCGGCAAAGATGGCGTCAGGCATTAGGGTATTATTTTCCATTATCTGACGACAAGCGACAAAACCACTTTGATGGGTAAAATCACCTTTGGCGAATAAATCAGGGTCGGGTGTGAGATGCTGTTCTTTTAGTGCATCACAGTAGCCCCGATGTCGCAGAACGCCCACTGAAATATCCCATTCATCGACACCAATAAAAGCAATACGTTGTTTGCCCGTCGACAGGAGGTGCCGGGTCATCTCTTTAGTCGCGTGGTATTCGTCAAACAAAACACAGGGAATATCTTCAGGTGATTCCTGACCGATAATGATGACGGGAATGCCGAGTTTTTTAAATTTGTTCTGGTGCTCTGCCGTTAATAATGTGGCAATAAAAATAATACCGTCGACCTGCTTTTCCTTAAACACATCGAGAAACTCTAGTTCTTTTTTTACCTGATGATCGGTGTTACCCAGTAGCAGGCTATAGCCCTTAGCACTGAAAAACTGATCGATACCCGAGACATTTTCCCCGGATGAGGTGGCATTAATCTTCGGTAAAATGACACCGATGGTATGGCTTTTTTTCGAGTGCAGGGCTTTGGCAAAGGCATTGGGTCTGTAGCCCGTCTCTTCCAGTACTTTCAGAATACGTTTTTTGACTTCATCTTTGACATATCCCGAGGAGTTAATCACTCGGGATACGCTAGAAGGAGAGGTATTCGCTAGCTTTGAAATCTCTTTAATATTCACTTAAGTCTCTTATTGAATGATACCTTCCTGTTTTAAGCTGAAGAAATCCAGAGACCTTAAATGACAGGGGGTATCACTTTCAAAATAAATGCCGGTTGAAGCTGCATCCGGGAACAGTCGGCTACTGAAGACCTCTGCCCCCTGGTTGATAAAGATTTCCAGTGACGACTTATCCATATAGATAACTAATTCTATGGATTCAATGCTCTCTATCTGGCACTGGCGTATGCCACCTTCACCTGACCCAGCATGGTTTCTGTCTAATGTAATGATTTTCAGCAGCGGATCAATGTGCAGCAAGACATATTGGTCGTGCCCATTACTGCGTAATTTTAATGATAGACTGGATTGTAAGTGAATAAATTCCGCTCGCAACTCATAACAATCACCCGCGACGCCATCAAGGCTTAACTCTCCTTCAAAAATCCGCTCCTGATGGGCGATATGTGACTGACGTAGCGCTGCTAATTCTGCCACCGGTGTTTGAAACAGCTTGTTATCACGGACGGTTAGCTCGCGAGGCAGGGTCATTTGATGTATCCAACCATACTCGACAGTAGGTTGCTCATTCTGCTCGGGTAACCCCATCCAGCCGAGCATAATTCGCCGTCCCTGATTATCCTCGAAACTTTGCGGAGCATAGAATTCAAAACCTCGGTCTAACTCTTCAAATTGCTGCGCAGAGAACTGGACATTCTGAGTGTTCAGAGAACCGATTAAATATCCGGACTGATAGATATTTTGGTACTTCATTCCTTCCGGCTCTAAACCCTGCGGAGAAGCCAGCATCACCCAGTGTGGGTTTAAATAAAAGAGATCCGGACATTCCCACATATAGCCAAAGTGACCAAAGGGCGGAATACCACTTCCAGCGATCGGCCCTAAGCACTGCCATTCGATTAAGTTATCTGAGCGATAGAGTAACACCTGCCCCTGCAGCGTATCGGTTTGTGCGCCAAGTACTGCGTACCATTCAGAACCCGACTGCCAAATTTTAGGATCACGAAAATGTGCGGTATAACCAGCCGGTTGTCCGTCAATAACAATCCCGATTTTTTCAAAATCGATACCATTTTTACTTTTGGCTAAACACTGGCTACTTGCCCGGTACTGCTGTTCTGGCCCGTGTTTTAAATTTCCGGTATAGAACAAATACAGTTCATCATTATGGACAAATGCACTGCCTGAATAGCATCCATTCGCGTCATAACTGGCATCGGGAGCCAGTGCCGGGGGCACCTCTCGCCAGTGCACTAGATCATCACTAATATAGTGGCCCCAGTACTTTTGACTGTGGTCGCAGGCAAAGGGGTTCCACTGGTAAAAAATATGGTACTGACCGTTAAATTGAATTAACCCATTCGGGTCATTTAACAATCCTGCTTTAGGTGAAATATGGTAAGCCGGTCTGAACGGATCGCTAGAATTCATGGAATGTTTTTCTATGACCTGCCGTGCATTTTCCAACCATTCATTTGCCATTATTTTATTACCTGATTTAATTTTTTTAGACAGAATACTAAAAATATTCTGTCGATTACTTATACGTCTTATCCTGATAAAACCATTTAATTCATTAGTTTATATGAATTATTTATGCCTGCTGTTGGGGTTTTACCAGTAATTTAGTGCACAGCATGCCGACCAGCATGGCGATGGCTATCATAAGGAGATAAAGCCCCATGTTATGCCCTAAATAGGCTGGAATAGCGGGCAGGAAAGTGACACCCATTACTGGAGGCGCGATATGCATAATCATCGCGAATACGCCAGCGACAGCACCGCCAATCATGCCGGAAAGAAAGACTTTTGAATTGGTTAATGTGACACCAAATAACAGCGGTTCAGTGATACCAAAGAAACAAGGCACGATAGATGAGAGCATCAGCGTTTTCTGTTTTTTATCTTTTATCGAATAAGCAAAAGCGATAGCGGCACCGGCTTGACCAGCCATTGAGGCAGTGATTAAGGCATTCAGTGGGTTGATACCCCCATTAGCCAGCAAGTTCAGTTCAACGACCATTAGTGAATGATGCAAACCTGTTACGGTTAAGGCCTGTTGCGTTGCACCTAATATACCGCCACCGATACCGTAAGGGAGGTTAATAATAAAGTTAGCTGAATTCATTACGCCATGTTCAACCATTGTGAAGATCGGGCCAATAATAAATAACGCCGCCGCCGCTCCGATAATCAGGGTCAAAAATGGGGTGAATACTAGGTCAACCACCGTTGGCATCCAGCGACGGATCCAGCGTTCAATGCTCGCGCCAAAAATGCCGACAATTAAAGCGGGAATAATGGTGCCTTGATATCCTTGAATATGGAAAATACCGATCTTAAGTGCTTCAGCATTACCACTGGCGACCTGCCAGGCATTGGGCAGCATAGGAGCAACAAGCATCAGGCCGAGCACCATCCCGACCACTGGGGTGCCACCAAAGCGTTTAAATGCTGACCAAACCACCAATGCAGGTAAGAAAATAAAGACGGTATCGGTGACGACCTGGGTTAAGACTAAAACGTCTGGTGATAGCTCGAGGCCCATCTGTTCTGCAAAGCCACGGACTCCCATAAAGAGCCCGGTCGCGACCAGCACAGGAATCAAAGGAATAAAGACATCGGCTAAAGCACGAATGATTTTTTGGAACCAATTCATATTTTTATACGCTGACTCTTTAACAGATTCTTTTGATTCTGGAAGATCTGCCGTCATCAGGTCATAGATCGTATCAACAAAACCTGTGCCTAAGATTATCTGATGCTGGCCGGACTGATAAAAATATCCCTTTACTTTTTCTATACTTTTTATCGTGTCTGAAGATACTAAGTCGTTGTTTTTAACCACGATACGTAACCGAGTCGCACAGTGTTCAAGGGCGACAATATTGTCTTTGCCGCCAACAGCAGCAAGGATCTCTTGTGTTATTTTTTCATTCATTTTCGGCGTGCCTCAATATGTGAAAAGCTTTTCACACACCATAATATGAAAAGCTTTTCACATGATAAGAAAAGATCGCAAAACTGGGAGAGATATCGCAGTTTTAATCACTTTAGAACGATGAGAGCGAACAGTGCGACTGACGACAGAAGGAAAGAGGGGCGGCTGGATCGCAGTGCTTAATTGTCTTGATTACGACTCTAATCAATAATATTGCGACTTATACCCGTCATACTTCAAGTAGCTCAGGCCTGCTGGCGTTCGGGCAACCGAATCACATAGTCTATCTATGCTCATCGACTGTCTCCACTTTGCGGCTACAAGCAACTCGAATTATTTAGGGTATCGCTGGGATACTCTTCAGTTTGAAGTAATATAAGAATAGTTTATTTACTGTTCCAAGCGTCACATCACTTAAGGCTATTGAAATGAAAAAATCTCCGCGTCGCCATCTTCGTCTGCTGGTTATCATTATGCTGGTCGCTATGCTTGCCGTCATGTTCGAGCAAATGGCCTTTGCTGCCACCCTCTAGTTGCGTAATAATAAATACCTCCACGGAAGTCTACGTCCGGATCAGTCAAAGGAGTTGACTGATGGTATTCCCATTCTTAATAATAATATTTATCCCAGAGAAAATATCTTGTGATAATCTAAGTTGATACAATATGTTAACCGTATCAGTTTATCGCATATGATATCTATACGCGGGGGATTGCGCGCACTAAAGTAGAATCAATAGACTTTCCTGCTAATCAACAGCGTTAAGTATATAGCATATTATTTTTCTGCATTTTCACCATAGCATGACGCTGGAGTAACATTTCCTTGTTATCTTATATAACGGTAATTAATATTTACCTTCCAGATTAATTGTTGCAGATATAAATTAATGATATTTTTTATAATGCTTAAGTCAGGTACGGCATGATAGCCATCCCTTTCCGGGGTTTGCTTTTCATTTCCTTATTATTCAGTGTTTTATGATTTCATTGCTTTAGCCTCGTATATCCTGTTACAACCTCTCTGGCATCGTTTTTTTACTATTGATACTTTGGCTTAGTCAGCGTTATAAATATTTTAAGATGTTCTTGTGAGTTATTTTACGCGTAATGTTACATGTTTTGTGATGTTCTTCACGAGTATTTATTATGGGCTGTAAAAATCATTTTTTACAGGATAGGATTGCCCCCGTGTTTGAAAGTGAGCTGTTAAGCCTCTGGTGGGAATAAGTATGTTATCTGTTCTTAAAATAAATAAAGGGTGTCCACTGGAGCGTATTTTAATTGGTTTTTATATTCGTATGTTATTGCTGACTGGCATTCTATTATATAGAAAAACAACCTAATAAGTCTGTGGTTCAGATATGAAAGTTTGATCTGAATTATTTAAGTGAAATTTATTCAATAAATACGGGGTTAACGATGTCATTAATGAATTATAAAAATATCAACAAGTGGGTTCTGGCTGGTGGTCTGGCATTAACCACGCTGATGACGGCCATGGTGGCATCCGCAAATGACGTTAAACCTGCACGTCTGGGACACTCTTTTACTGATACCCATCCACGTGGCATCGCCATGCAACGCTTTGTGGATACGGTTAAAGAAAAAAGTAACGGCGAAATCAAAATCGATATCTTCAGTTCCGGTACCCTCGGCTCTGAGCAGCAAATGCTCCAGGCTATCCAGAGTGACACCCAGCAGTTCTATATGGGAGCGTTATCACCGTTAGCCGGACGTCAGAAAGAACTGCAAATCTTTGATTTCCCGTTCCTGTTCCAGAGCGATGAGGAAGCGGCTCAGGTCCTCGACGGCCCGGTCGGTCAGAAAATGCTGGAAAGCCTGTATGGCATGCGGATGTATCCGCTCACCTGGAGCGGCGGGGCCTTCCGTGACCTGGCCAATAACAAACACCCTGTGACCTCACTCGAAGAGATGAAAGGCCTGAAAATCCGTGTCATGCCTACCAAGGTGGCCATCGACAGCTTCCAGGCGATGGGCATGAACCCGGTGCCACTGGCCTACTCTGAAGTGTTTACTGCCCTCGAGACCGGCGTACTGGACGGTCATGAGCACCCGGTGGTGGATATGTATCAGAACAAAGTCTATGAGGTGGAAAATAACCTCACCACCACCAACCACGTCTATACCCCGGTTGCCCTGGTCGTTTCCAAAAAATGGTTTGATTCTCTGAGCCCGGAACAGCAGGCGATAGTCAGAGAAGCCGCAGAAGAGACGAAGACGTTCCAGCGGGCAGAAGAGATAAGCCAGGTTGAAAATGCGCTGGCAGAGCTGGCTAAACACGGCATGAAAGTCAGCAGCTTATCCCCTGAGGAGATGGAAAAAATCCGCGCTGTGGTACAGCCCGTCTTTGATAAACACACCAAAATTATCGGCACTGAGTTTGTCGAAAACTTCGTGGCAGAAAGAGACAAGGTTCGTCAGTCCCTGAAATAAACGTATTCGTCATCCTGTCCTGAGACGCCCGTGCCATGCTATCCGGTCGCTGGCGTCTCAAGGAGGCGTGTCACGAAATGATATCCCTGGAGAGAGTATGCAGTGGCTGATTAATCTGTTTTTTAAAGCGCTCGAAGCGGTCATGGTGTTGTGCATGGTCTGCATGATGGTGATGGTGTTTGGTAACGTCATTATGCGTTACGGCTTCCATTCCGGTTTTCCCATCTCTGACGAACTCTCCCGGTTCTGTTTTTTCTGGGTGATTTTCCTCGGCGCGATTGTCGCCTCCCGTAATCAGAAGCACCTGAGTGTTGATACCGTGCAGGTGTTATTGCCGAAAAGCTCGAGAAAAGTCTGCTGGGGTGTCAGCCAGCTGCTGGTCATGGTGTGCTGCGTGCTGATGTTTTATGGCTTCTGGATGCAGCACGATATCTTTGCTGACGATCCGGCTCCCGTCAGTGAGATACCGCTGCTGATGGTGTATGGCGTGATTTATCTCTCTTCCGCCAGCATGGGCATTATCTGTCTGAATAATATTGTTCGCCTGCTAATGGGCCGCGTCGATGAGGCCGAATACTCGATGGCTGTACGCACTAAATAACGCCTGACGAAAGCGCACGGCTATTTGTCTGACTCCATTCAGACAGCATCCTTTCTAATAGTAGGAAAGACTATGATTATCGGATTATTTGTCATCACGTTGTTGGGCACCCTGGCGCTCGGCGTGCCAGTGGCTTTTGCCCTGCTGCTCAGCGGTGTTGTCCTGATGCTGGCACAGGGAATGTTTGACCCGCAGATCATCATCCAGACCATTATTCCGGGAGCAGATAACTTTGCTCTGCTGGCGATTCCGTTCTTCCTGCTGGCCGGTGAGTTTATGCTGGCGGGCGGTATTTCCAAACGTATTGTTAATCTGGCGGTTGCCTGGGTCGGTCATATTCCCGGTGGTCTGGGGTATGTGGTGGTCTTTGCGGCGCTGATTATGGCCAGTCTCTCCGGCTCAGCGGTCGCCGATACCGCGGCTCTGGCGGCGATGCTGCTGCCGATGATGAAGGCAGGGGGGTATGATCCCGCCCGTTCCGCCGGGCTGATTGGTGCCGGGGGAGTCATTGCCCCGGTATTACCGCCCTCGGTAGGACTGATTCTGTTCGGAATTATTGGTAACGTCTCTATCACCAAACTGTTTATGGCAGGCATTGTCCCCGGCCTACTGATGGCCCTGGCACTGATTGTCACCTGGAATATCCTGATGCGTAAGTCCGGCAAAGCGGGGCTCCTGAAGGTGTACCCGAAAATGCCGATGCGCGAGCGCCTGAAAGAGACCGCACGCAGTGGCTGGGCCTTGATGCTGCCGGTGATTATTATTGTCGGTCTGCGGATGGGCATATTTACCCCCACGGAAGCGGCGGTGGTGGCATCGGTTTATTCATTATTTGTTGGCTGCTTTATTTACCGTGAAATTAATCTGCGTAATTTCTATAAGCTTATTGCCAATGCCGCCAATATGACCGCAGTCATCATGCTGATGGTTGCAGCGGCGATGCTGTCTGCTTATATGATAACCGTGGCCAATATCCCGGCCGCCTTTGCCCAGATGCTATTACCGCTAAGCGACAGTCCGACCCTGATGCTGCTGGTGATGATGGGGATCATTATTCTTATCGGTATGTTTATGGATTTTACACCGACGATCCTGATCCTGACTCCGGTATTACTGCCGGTGGTGATTCAGGCAGGCATTGACCCGGTCTATTTCGGTATTCTGTTTATCATGAACAATGCCATCGGGTTATTAACACCGCCTGCGGGGAATGTGCTTAACGTGGTGCGAGGGATAGCACAGCTGCCGATGAACCAGGCAATCATGGGCGTCTGGCCGTTTGTGCTGGCACAGTTTATCGTGCTGTTCCTGCTGGTGCTGTTCCCTTCACTGGTTATGGTTCCTCTGGGCTGGTTAACCTCTTAATCAAATCGAGAAGCGAGTCAGAGAGCCTGGTCTGTGTACCAGGCTCTCTAAGCATTATTGCTGTGTTAGATTTTATGAGCGGATGAAATCTATGATCGAGATGTTGTTTCAGAAATCTCCCCTCTATTCTTTGCTCATTCAATTATGCGCTGTTCTGGAGACTGTTCGTTAAACTGAGGGGCGGTTAATTGCATCAGGACAAATTCTTCGCATGAAACTGTTAGCCAGCTAACTCCACAGTTACTGCCAGATCAAATTCTAATTCTTGCTGTTAAAATGTTATTTTCAACCGAAAGTAACCATACCCGTCATACTTCCAGTTGTCTGAGTGTTGTCTGTGCCCTTTATTTATGTTCATCAGCGGCGGTCTTAACCTTTCGGCGACAAGTCATTCGAGTTATTCAGGGGCTGGGATATTTTGTGTTAAAGAACCGCAGGATATTTAGGGTGATTTTTCGCTGTAATGCGACTAATATTGATCTGGATCAATATTTTTTAATGGCGATGCACTTCTTTAATTTCATTTGTCGTTTCTCTTTATCACGTCAATAAAGCTTTCTGTTAAAACATTGCTATCTATTTAACAACTATTTTACACCAAGTTGCATGATTGTTATCTTATTAGTCGCCTGGTGTGATTTGTTTTTAGGATATATCTCATCAGGCTGCGAGTTTATTTTCTAGAGTTACTTTGTTCGCGAGGTTAAGTCTTTTATTTGTTCTTCTGTAAATGTATTCCTGTTTAGGTAAAAACTTATTTGCTAATATTTTTTCCGACCGGGTGATCTGGAAATAATTAAATCATTATTCGTGATGGCTTTAATTATTGAAAAGGACTTTTGGTGATGCGGGGAGCTAGAAAATTATTGCAGGGATTCGTCACAATAATTTTATAGCTCGTTACCCTTTTAGGATGAAAATATTAAATGCGGGAATTTACTATGAAACTGAATAAAGTTGCTTTGGCTGTAGCATTAACTGCTGCCCTTGGATCGGCATCTGTTCTGGCTGATACGACAAATGGACAGATTGAGCTTTCTGGAGTACTGGTAAACACGGCTTGTGGTCTATCTCCATCATCCAGCCCAGTAACCGTGGACTTTGGTCAGGTTCCTGTTGCTCTGTTAGAAGGCGGTGGTCAGGCGACTGAAACCAAAAACATCGAACTGCAATACTGCGATACTACTGTTGCGCAGACCGCTGTTGTCACTTACACCCCAACGTCTGTTAACACCAAAGATGCTGCTTTGGCTGCATTTACCTCTGGTACCGCAACGGGTGCGGGTATTGGTCTGAAAGACAGCGCTAGTAACACTGTCGTTTGGGGCGCAGCGACCACTCCAGTCACTCTGGTTGACGGTAACTCTACCATTCCTTTCGTGGCATTCCTGAAAGCAGAAGCAGCAGCAAGTGGTTCTACTACCACTGTCACTGCGGGTGCATTCCAGTCAACGATCAATTTCAAAATCGACTATCAATAATAGATTTTGAATTATCGTGCGCGGGGAGTTTATCCCCGCGTAATAGCCAAGTATGTACCAGGTTATATGGAATTCTCAGTATGGTTAAGGGCACAGAGAAAAAGAATCTGCTGGCGTTATTCATATCCGTATTGTTCTTTTCCGGACATGCTGCAAGTACTAATATTACCCCCGGACAACTAGCGCTTTCAGGAGAACTGGTTGCTGCCGCATGCGATATTGACCCAGAATCCAGAGAGCAGTGGGTGGAATTTGGTCATGTCTCTGCTCGTGATATTAATGGTATCCAGGAAGATAAACTGATCCGTCCTTTTATGGTGCATTTAGTGGGTTGTCAGTCTTTTGGTAGCTTAAATTCGTCCAGCGCTGTTGCTTATGCGACGATTACGTTTAACGGTAATGCATCAGCCGAAGATCCAACGGTATTAATACCCTCAGGTGAAGGAAAAGGATTTGGAATAAAAATCCGCGACCATAATGGAGAGGTTTTAACTTTTGGCCGATCGTCCTCGGGATACCTGTTTAGCGATGAAAACAACACGCTGAGATTTACAGCTACATTGGTACCCGTTCAAAAGTATATTCAGGCAGGGGATTTTTACGCTGTGACGCGCTTTTTTATGGATTATAACTAAATAAGTAGCCGACCTGTTTAACCTTATTTGTCGTACCCAGTACTTTAGTGATTGATTTGGGATGAATAGTCATGTCAGCAGAACAAAAAAAGAAAAAAAATATAATTCTCGCGCCAATCATTATTTTCTGCTGTACCTCTGTGGCTTATGCTTCAACGGATATAGAATTCAATACCGACGTCCTGGATGCGGCGGATCGTGATAATGTCGATTTAACCCGCTTTGCAACCGATAACTTTGTTCCTGCTGGTGAATATCTGCTGGATATTAAAATTAATGGGCAGCAGATAGGGCAAAAAAAGGTTCTTTACGTAGAAACTAAAGATCAGAAGCATACCCAGGCTTGTATCAACAGCGATATTCTTTCAATGCTAGCTTTAAAAGAAGAAGCGCGCTTAAAAGTTGAACAGCCCTATGAAGGTTGCTACAACGTACTGAGTATCCCAGGTGCGACATTAACTAACTATGCCGGTGTACTGGACATTACCGTTCCCCAGGCGTGGATGAAATATAACGATCCAAACTGGACGCCTCCTGAACGCTGGGATCATGGGATCGGTGGTGTTCTGCTCGATTATAGCCTGACTGGCCAATATAGCCGACAGCTTGATACGCATAAAGACTACAGTAATCTGAGTGGCTATGGACAGGCTGGTGCTAACCTTGGCGACTGGCGTTTACGGGGTGAATACCAGACCAGCTATTACAGTGCTACACGTCAATTCGATTTCACGATGGATCAGATTTATGCCTATCGGCCGTTGCCAATGATGGCAGCGAAGTTGACCGCGGGTGAAATCTATCTTGATTCTCAAGTATTTGACTCTCTTAGATATACTGGACTCAATCTTGTCAGTGACGAACGTCAGCTACCCCCTAACTTGCAAGGCTATGCACCAGAAATTCGCGGGATAGCGAAAAGCAATGCGACGGTCAAAGTCATGCAAAATGGACGTCTCATTTATGAAATGACCGTACCTGCCGGGCCGTTTAATATCCAGAATTTAAGCAGCTCGGTGCGCGGGACGCTGAATGTTGAGGTCGAGGAGCAGGATGGTTCGGTCAGTACTTTTCAGGTCAACACTGCCAATATTCCTTATCTGACACGTCCGGGTTACGTGCGCTACAACTTAGCCATGGGGGCACCGTCCCGCTACAGTCATAAAATTCAGGGACCAGGATTTGTTTCTGGGGACTTCTCATGGGGTATCACTAACGCCTGGTCTTTATATGGTGGTTTGCAGACCGCGGGTGCTGAATATATGGCAGTGGCTGTGGGTATTGGACGCGATCTTAGTTTACTGGGTGCGCTTTCATTTGATGCCACAGAATCTTACAGTCGGCAGTCAGATCAAAACCGTATTAAAGGGACTTCATATAAGCTGAGTTATGCGAAAACCTTTGATGAATATCACAGTGCTATTACTTTCGCCGGATACCGCTTCTCTCAGGAGGATTTCCGTTCTTTCTCGCAATATCTGAATGAACGATATGAGGGATATCAAAATCTCGGTCGCGAGAAAGAAGTTTATACCATTACCGGGAATAAAACGTTCTGGGCCGATGATCCGAACAAAGCGACAACGCTGTTCCTCACCTACACCCACCAGAACTACTGGAATCGCGGGACTCAGAATCGCTACGGTATGTCTTTGGGACGTTCCTTTAGTGTCGGTGGTATCCGCGGGGTGACAACCAATATTTCAGCCTATCGTACTTTTTATGAAGGGCTTAGCGATGATTCTATTGCTTTAACGTTCTCAGTACCGCTTGGTGATAATAAATGGACCGGTCTGGATATGCAGACCAACAACGGTAAAACAAGCCCGATGCTTTCCTACGCGGATAGCAGTGATTACAACAATTTATGGCGGATGCGTGCGGGTCTTAGTCAAAGTGGTTACGGCAATATTGACGGTTATTATCAGCGTCGTTCGCAATATGCGGAAATTAACAGTAACGCCAGCTATCAACAGAATCGTTATTTTTCCGTGGGCAGTACGCTGCGCGGAGGCTTAACTGCGACCCGTCACGGGGCCGCTATTCATAACAGTAGTGCAACGCTAAATACAGCACGAGTGATGGTTAATACTAATGGTGTCGCGGATGTTCCACTTAACAGAGGAAAATCAACAACGAACAGTTTCGGAATTGCTGTTATCCCTGACATCGTCAGCTACAACAGTTTTGATACCCGAGTTGATGTTGACTCTATGCCAGAGACGATTGAACCATCAAAAGCGATCAGTACAGCCACACTGACTGAAGGCGCTATCGGTTACCAAGTCTTCGGTATGGCACAAGGCGAGAAAATGATGGGAATTCTTCGTCTGGCTGACGGGACATATCCCCCATTTGGTGCCGAAGTTATCAATGATGATGGCGTAAGCGTATCGATGGTTATGGAAGGGGGACAAGCATGGCTGGCAGGTATTAATCCACTTGAGACACTAAAAGTTATCTGGGGTGGAAAAACACAGTGTCAGATAACTATTCCTCAGACTATTGAGCGTAATTCAGCAGCAGTGCTATTGCCGTGTAAATAACTGTGATTGTAATAAAAGGCCAATAATGAACATAACAAACAACAAACACTACTGGATGAGTATTTTGATGCTGGCTGCAATTAGCGGTGTCGCTCAGGCAGGTGTTTCCCTGGACAGGACTCGGTTAATCATTACCGGTAAAGATATTTCATCAAGTGCCAATTTGACTAATACCAGTCCGGATATTCCTTTCCTCGCGCAATCCTGGGTTGAGGACAGTAAAGGTAACAAAATCACCGCACCGCTGGTGGTTTTGCCTCCTTTGCAACGCATTAACGGTGGACAAAAAGGGGTGGCTCGGGTCACGAAAACCGACGGTATTAATCAACTTCCTCAGGATCGCGAGTCACTGTTTTATTTAAACGTGCGGGAAATTCCACCTAAGCCGGATAAAGCAAACGTATTACAGCTAGCGATGCAGTCGCGGATTAAACTTTTTTACCGTCCGACACCTGTTATTCCTAAAAGCAAAAGTGAGGTCTGGCAGGATCAAGTCGTGTTTAAAAAAACAGGCGCGAACATGAGCGCAGAAAACCCAACGCCTTATTACATCACTGTTATTGGATTAACCGGTTCAGCGGGTCGCAAAATAACGGATTTTCCGGGAGTCATGATTGCACCAAAGTCGAGTCTGGAATTTAAGATAAACGACGCTAATGTAAAAGATTTCTTGATGATGTATGTCAATGACTACGGCGGTCATCCGGAATTGAAATATCGTTGCGAAGGAACTCTCTGTAAAGCGCTACCGCCATCTCAGCAAGGGTAATTGAAGAGGAACCTGACGATGAAAACACGTTTATCGCTATTAGTACTGTTTATCTCCGGTATCAGTATGCCCGCGCTTGCCGATACGAATGTTCCGCTACAGCCGCAACACTATAATCGGGATCATCAGGGGGAAGATGGCGGTAACGTGATGTTCAGTGGTTCCGTTTATGCCTCCCCCTGTGTTCTTGCTCCGGAAAGTCGCCTGCAAACGGTGGACTTGGGGGAGATCAGTGCGCGTAGTTTTCATCAGGCAGGTGACCGCAGCCAGCCAGCATTAGTGCGTGTTGAACTGAGAGATTGTCTGAAAGGTGCATCGCAGGTACGAGACAGCATCGCTGCAAGAACAACAGGAAACACCAGACAACTCTATACCACGGGTGAACGGGCAGTGCAGATGACGCTTACCGGAGAATCGGATGAGCATAACAGCCAGTTGCTGCGCATGACGGGGGGGAGTTCCGGCGCGGCTATTCGCCTGTTGGATGTCAAGCAGCGACCGCTGGGTATCAATCAGACTCAAGCGCCCTTTGTGGTTAAATCCGGTGATAGCAGCCAGACATTTTTGGCCGTGCTGGAGTCTACGGGTCACAGCGTTAGCGCAGGTCATTATAGCGGAACACTACGTCTGAAAATGGAGTATCAGTAATGGCGACAATGGTTACAGGGCGGAAATTTCGCACCACTCTTTTACTCTGCAGCATTTTATTGTCGTTGCAGGCGAGTGCCGTTGAAGGGGAAATTAACACTATTGGTGGTCCTAAAGTCTATGAAATAGACGTGGCAAACCAGGATATTACTAGTAACAATGCCGGGCAGACTATTCCCTATTCATTTGATTTGGGCCAGCAATACACTGCCAGAGCGACCTGTTCGTTTAGCATGAAAAACCAGTCTGTTTATTACTCTGCCACCGCGTCATTACTTCAGACAGGACAAACAGCTGGCTATTTAAAACTTAACGACTATATGGATGTGAAAGTTGATATTTATATTGCCGGTAATGTCGGGAAGGATTTTGCTGTCCCCTTTAGTAACATCTCTAACCAGTCAGTCGGAAGTGACGGGAGAGGCGGAAACCCATGTGAACCGCCAGATACTCAGATCTACGGTTTTCTGACCGGCTCCAGGGGGAAAGTGACATTTATGATAACCAAGCCGATTATCAACGGTGTCAGTCTGCTTGGTACAGAAATAGCGCAACTCTATGGGCGACTGGGTAATTACAGTACCGCAATGGGGGCGAACCCAATGGCTATTATTCGCATTAACTCCGGCATCATTACCGTTCCAGATAAATGCAGGATTAACGGCGGGACACCGATAACCGTAGACTTTGAGACTATTCCTAGTTCAGGTTCATCGCTTAACGGCACTAACTTCGCGCAGAATGTACCTATTAAGGTAGAGTGCGAGGGCGGCAGTTTTGCGACCGGCGCCTTGAATATTCGCTTAGGGATCCAGCAGGCTAATACCGCCAGTTTTAATAACGACTATTTAGGGACCACTGGAGCGGTTGACCGTTCTAACCTTGGCATAATGCTTAGAGATGCGAATGGTAATTTGGTTGCTGCGAACCGGTTTTATAATATACCAGGCTTCGCCAATAACCGGGGAACCTGGAATTTGTCTGCTGCACCGATTGCCAAGCCAGGGACAGACGTTCTTGAAGGTGATTTTCAGGCATCAGCCACAGTAGTTGCAGAGTTTCAGTAAGGAGACAGGATGCGTCAATTAATCGCACCAATGGTACTCATTGTTTCATTATCAGTGACGACCGAAACGCAGGCCATGGGCGAGCTGATTGGTGGTGATATCAACTTTAAAGGGACGGTTGTTGCTCTGGGCTGCAGCATTGTGCCTTCGTCGAAAAATGTTGTCGTAGATTTTGGTGATGTATCAACAGGCACCCTTTATGCTGAAAAAAAATCGGCACCTCAAGCATTTAAGATTGAGTTACAGGGCTGTAGTTCGGAGATATTTAAGTCAATTACTGTCACCTTTAGTGGTACCAGAAATAGCAGTATGCCCGATCGGCTGGCGATAACATCGGTCTCTCCTAACTCCGCCAGCGGGATTGGCATTGGTTTAGAAGAGAATAGCGGCACGGCAATTGCGCTGGATACACCAACCAGTGCGACGGCCATTTCAAATGCTACCATGCAGTTAGATTTTAAAGCTTTTGTGGAAGGGGAGCCGGATGCGTTGAGTAATAAAACCGTGCAAACCGGTGCATTTCGAGCAACGGCGAATTACATTTTAAATTATCAATAAAATATATCTAAGATGATGAAATATGAATAACCATTTCTTTCTTTACGCTAAAAACATCTTTTTCTCCGAAGGTGTACGTTCTGTGGTCGCTGGCCTTTTGACGAGTGAAGAGGATGTTACATTCTCAAAGATTGATCGTTTTTCTCAATTGGTAGATATATTGCGTTTGCCCACACAGAAGGATGAGCGGCACTGGATCTTCTGTGATATTGATAGTTTACCTGATGAACGTACTAACGCTCTGTACACTATCAAAGAACATTACTGTAATAAAAATCAGCAGTTAGTTATCTTACTGGGAGAAAATAATATTTCTCTGTTTTTTGCACTGCATTCGATTTTCCCACAGGCGAGTTGGTTATTAAAGAATGAATCCCTGGAGAACTTTTTAAAATTTATCCAGGATACCGACTCTCGAGTCGATGAAAATGTTTTTTTCAGCCGTTCTTTAATTAATTATACTCAGCAGAAATGGTTGGCGAGGGATTTTAAAAGTAATATATCAGGAGATGACTTGTGGCTTATGGAAGAAATATTTAAAGGCAAATCATTGTCACAAATCTCGTCTGAGCAAAAAGTTGATGTTCGTCGGCTAAGCCGTTGTAAGCGGGAACTGATGAAAAAATTGAATGCTAAAAACAATGTCGAGTTGTTTAATACTTTTAAACATATTGTGGCTGCACCTTACGCATAATTTCGTCACGATTCATCATTAAAATGATTACTGTTAAATCAGTGGTTTAGCGTGGAAGTAAGTCAGTAAATAAGTGAAATAAGAAATATTTCAATATAAACAATAAAGGACCCATTAAATGAAAAAGTTAAGTATGATTGAAGCGGCAACTATTATTGGTGGAAACAAAGAAACCTGTACTAGCTCCTACGAATCTGTGGTTGTCGGTGGCGTCGCCTCTTGTAAAGAAGTGATTACCTGTACTGATAAACACGGTAACTCGACAACTTCTATGAAAGATGCCAGCCCAACTGCTTGCGTTGTTCCAAATAGAATCGGCCTGTAGTTATTTATTTTATGGAGGGCTAACCCCCTCCATATACCCGGAAGTCGTTTTGAGAGTTAATGACCAACATGAAAATAAAACCAATCACTGCCGTTGGCTATACCTTTATGGTAGCACTAGTTTCGTCATTAATTACCGTGCTGTGCTATCAGGTTTTTGTTTTTAATTCATTTTCACAGGACAGCAGTCCGGTTGATTCGCTACGAAAAATAGATAGTGAAATAGTTGCCAGTAGTCCAATAAAAAATGAAAAAAGTATTATTGAAGTGATGTCCTATGGCTGTCACTACTGCGCTTCGAATGAGGAAGATATTGAGCAGTTCGCTGCTACCTTACCGGCAGACAGTGCCTTTGAAGTTATTCATATTACAGGTGAAGGAAGTGGTCTGGCGGCATATGCCCCCATTTTTGCAACTCTGGAGGTCATGGGGGTTGAGCGTCAGCTGCGTGATTCAGCATTTAATGCCGTGCTTATTCGCGGGATTAATTTAACCGATGATGAGGTACTTAACGGCTGGTTGAAGAAAAATAATATTGATAGTGAAAAATATCATCAAGTGCGTCAGAGCGATGCCGTGAGCGAACGACTTGAATATATGAAAAAAATAACCGACCACTATGATATCAATGCAACACCACTTTTTATTATCAATAAAAAATTTGTCGTGGCGAAGGATCGTCAGTTCCCTGAATTTGGCAACTATATGCGTGGGTTATTAACAGAAGAGAAGGAATAAACGTGACGCGCTTTCTCATTGTCTGGAGTGTATTTAGTGTAAGAAACTGGCTGACACAACTCAATAAACGAGAACCTGTTTTAACCGAATATGGTCATGAATACGGGCAAAAGATTATCCGCGGAATGATGCGTTATATTTCTATGCCGCTGCTGTTGAAAGTCGTTAATGGACTTTGCAGAGTACCGCTATTTGGCCGGCGTTATCGTGGCCGTAGCGCGGTAGCAACGCAAAATTATCGCTGCCTGACGGGAGCCGAAGGGCGCATTGATGCCGCATCGATAGCGCTACGTCGTCAGTTGCTTGAGATGGGTGCCACCTGGGGGCAGCATCAAGCGACGATGGCAGAAATGCAGGCATGTGTTCAGGAGTTGGACGCCGTCGTTGCGCCACTGACGCAACAAAAGATCCCGGTGGTACTCGCACCGCTGCACTGTATATCAGATATTCTGTCCGCGATGGTCGGAGCTGGCGTGACGCCTGGGAAAGCCAGCGTAATGGTCTCCTCCAGTGCAGAAAGTTATACCGTTGCCAGTCGAAAAATGGGCAGTGTTGCGCTCTCTTATTGCTCTATCCATCAGGATAATACCTCGCTCGCCAGCGAGATGATGGCCTTAGTCACTGACGTCACTGAAGGACGGGAAAATATGATTATTTTTCCGGATATTCCAGCTGATTATACGGTGCAGACCCATGAAGCACAGTCCGGGAAAATAAGCTGCCGACTATTTGGCCGACCGGCAAAATTACATAACGGGGTACAACGCTTTTCTCGAATTGTCGGCGCTCGGGTGGTTTTTTATCATCTTTATTATCAGGGAGGAATAAAAATAAAAATCTATTCCCCGATGCTGCCAAAAGAGGTGACGAAAAGTCTGCCGTTAATTATTGAGAATACCCTGCGTGATTATCCGCAGGATTGGTTGTTGTGGCATAGCCATTCGCTCTATTTTATTAATCACTGACGTAAAATAATGAAAAATATTATACCTGATATGGTTTTTCAGGAAGAGACCAATGAATGTGGGCTCTCCTGTATTTCGATGCTAGCGCAAACACAGAATATTCAGTGTTCTCTTCCGGCATTACGGGATATTTTTCCTGCGTCTGATCATGGGACTTCATTGGGTGATTTATCGGTCATTTTGCAACAAATCGGTATTTCCACTGCGCCGGTTTTATTCGATAACGATGAACTTCATGCGCTACCGTTCCCGTCTATTTTACACTATGGGGCCAGCCATTATGTGCTGCTGGCATGGCGTAAAGGCGAATACGTCTGTGTGATGAATCCGGCAATTGGCCAGCAATGGTTGCCATTTTCGGCATTAAAAAAAGAGATTAGCGGCTATGCGCTGATCCTTGAGACGTCTACTGACAGCGAACAAAACTCTAACCCGCCAACTTTCGATAAACAGCAAGAGAAGCCGCGGGCCATGAGCCTGAAAGAGACGGCAGTCGTACCCGGCATTTATAAATTGATGCTGTTAACCTTTCTGGTGTCACTAACCCTATTTTTAATGCCGACAATGGTCAGTCGTGCCATTAATGATGCCTTTTCTGATATCCAGGGTATGCAGTTTCCTTATCTGTGGTTCATTGTGGCTTTTACGGTATCGACATTATTAGCGCTGGGCGTCAGGGTGATGAGTGAACGATTTATCCGTCGTTTTGTACTCCTCAATGGCAATGTCGGTTTTTCCCGATTATTGAATAATCCGTTACGGTTTTTTGAAAAACGTGCACCAGGGGATATTTTTAGCCGTTTTATTGCCTGGCAGGGGGGCATGCTACAAAAAATCGAGCTGGATAACGGGCTCCGTTCCGACTGGATTATTTGTGTTATCGCGTTAGGCATTATGTTCTGGATCTCTCCCGTGCTGGCGCTTATTTCTGTGGTAGGAATTATTGTGATGGGGCTGATTAGCATCTGGGCGATATTCCGCGACCGCTGGTATACGCAACAGCTACAGCTTAAAAGTGCAACCCTGAATGACTTTTTTATGGAAACCCTGCAAGGGGTGTTAACCATTAAAACAGCCGGACTGGAAGCGCAACGGAAATCACAGTTTGCCCGTTTATCACACGAGCTTTTCACCTGCCTGCAACGGCAGAAGGTTTACCAGCAGGTAAAAGAAGGGCTATATCAGCTGACCGGTAGCCTTGAGATGGTGGTCTTTATGCTGGTGGTGTTGCCACTCGTCCAGGCTAAGCAGATCTCTCTGGGTGATTTCTTTGCTTATAGTTTTTTACGGCAGATCTTCACCTCCTACGTGACACGCATATTCTACGCAGTGATCCGTAAATCGCAGCTACATGTCATAGATACCCGTGCGCAAGGTCTGTTTATGAAACCTGAGCAAGCTGCGCCGCTCTTTTCTCCACTGACCGGTGTGGCGGTTCCACGCGTGACGTTCGAGCAGATAAGTTTTCATTACAACCCGCAAAGCCCGGTATTAAATGCTGTTGATCTGGTGCTTGAACCTGGGAGCCAGATAGCCATTACTGGCGATTCCGGCGCCGGGAAAAGTACCTTGTTACGACTGATGGCTGGACTGTTTTCTGCACAAAGTGGGCAAATTTTACTGAATAGCGATGCGGCAAGCGCGCAGCAACTGGCATCACAAGTATGGCTGCAAAGCCAGGAAGATATTCTGTTTAATGCTTCGGTACTACAAAATATCACCTTGTTTGACCCATGGTACAACGACAACTGCCGTGGGAAAGTAGAAGCGCTTGTCAGCAAAATGGCGCTGGGATCGGTGGTTCAGACCTTGCCTGGAGGATTGGACGCGCTGATCCGTGAGAGCAACTCTGGGCTTTCTTTAGGCCAGCGTCAGCGCTTGATGCTGACGAGGGCGCTCTATAGCACCCGACCTATTTTGTTGTTTGATGAGCCTACCGCCAATCTTGATGATGAAACAGCCGAAACTATCATTGCTTCACTGTGCCAGCACTGTCGTGAGCAGGGTAAGACGCTGATTGTGGTGACTCACAGTCAGTCGGTTTTGCACCACTTCTCGCGGATTTATCATCTGAGCCAAGGCGAATTACGTGAGCCAGAGCAGGGCCAGGTGGAACCATGATGCGAGGATTTTTACGTCATCGCAAAACCTGGCTGTTTGTGCTGGTCACTACCCTGACCATTATCGGCATTGTTTGCTATCAGCGATGGCTGCCAGCGCAGACCGAACCCCTCTATACCTTTGCTGTTGATCGTGGGGATATAGAAAAAGTGGTCCTGGCGAGTGGCACGATTAAACCGGCTCTTCAGGTGAGTGTCGGTGCTCAGGTCAGTGGTCAGTTGCGTAAGCTGTATGTTCAACAAGGAGAACGGGTGCAAAAAGGGCAGCTGTTAGCCGAAATTGATCCGACGTTGCAACTTTCAGATTTACGCAATACCACAGCACAACTGGCCAGCGCCAAAGCGCAAAAACTGGCTTCAGAAGCCATGCTGGTTCAGTACCGTAAAGCGCTGGCACGTGAAAAAGCGTTATACCGTGATGGCTCTGGAGTGAACAGCGATCTTGAACAGGCTCAGGCTCAGTACACTGCTCAAATTCAACAAGTTGCGGTAAACGAGGCTCAGATTGTGCAGGCAGAAATGAGCGTGCAAACCGCCACGGCTAACCTCGGCTATACCCGAATTGTTGCCCCTATGGCGGGTGAAGTGCTGGGTATCATCACGCGTGAGGGACAAACCATCGTTTCTTCACAAATCGCGCCAACGATTCTGGTACTTGCTGAGCTCGATAAAATGCAGGTGCAAACACGTATTTCTGAAGCGGATATCCAGAAAATCTATCCAGGACAGTCACTGTGGTTTTACGTTATCGCCGATCCGCAGACACGTTATGAAGGGATGCTTGGCTATGTCCAGCCCGCCCCCCTGGAGGCGCTAGATGAGCAGAATAACGGTGCTTCTGCCAGTAATCAGCAAAGTAACGCGATTTACTATAACGGCACCTTTGAAGTGGATAACCACCAGCGCTTGCTGAAAACCTCAATGACGGCTCAGGTGTTTATTCGCATCGCGCAGGTCAAAGACGCGCTACGCATTCCCGTGGCCGCGCTGGGCCATTCGCTGGGAGGTGACCGCTATTTAGTGATGGTTCACCAGCAAAGTGGCAATGAGGAGCGAGTCGTCCATATTGGCATTAACAACCGCCAGTATGCGCAGGTTCTTGAAGGATTGCAGCCTGGCGAACAGGTTGTTATCCCGCAGGATATGGGGTCGGTATGATAACTAAGCCACTTATTGTGTTGAACAATATTACCCGCCATTTTAGCGCTGGAACAGAGACTATTCAGGTTCTGAAGTCAGTTTCACTGACGATTATGCCTGGCGAAATGGTGGCAGTGATGGGGGCCTCTGGCTCGGGTAAATCCACGTTAATGAACATCATTGGCTGCCTGGACAAGCCCGACAGCGGTGAGGTCTATATCAACGGGATTGCCACTCATCAGGCTGATAGTGCGTCACTTGCTGAATTGCGTAGCCGCTGGCTGGGATTTATTTTCCAGCGCTACCATTTAATACCCTACTTGAGCGCAGAAGAGAATATTGCCATTCCTGCGCTCTATACCGCGATGCCGGTGGCCGAACGCCAGGCACGAATTGCCTTACTGGCGGGAAAACTGGGGATTGATACACGCTTACAGCACAAACCTGCGCAACTTTCTGGCGGGCAACAGCAGCGAGTCAGTATTTGCCGGGCATTGATTAACGGCGCACAGATTATTCTTGCCGATGAGCCTACCGGCGCGCTGGATAGTGTGAGCGGGCAGGCGCTGATGGATGTTCTGCACCAGCTCAATACTGATGGCCACACGATTATCATCGTGACCCATGACCGTGAAGTGGCGCAGCAGGCGCAGCGGATCGTTGAAATCAGTGATGGGCAGATTATTGCTGATAAGACGCGCAGCGCTCGTCATATTCAGCGACTGCCTGATGTACCGGACAATGGCCGTGCTTCGCTCTCACGAAGCCTGTTGGAGTCAGTACGGATGGCGTGGCGTTCCCTGTTGGGCCATCGGATGCGCGCTTTTCTGTCAATGCTGGGGATTATCATCGGTATCTCCTCCGTCGTCTCCTCCATGGCGGTGGGAGAAGGTGCCCGGCAGACCATCATGAATGAGATAGGCAAACTCGGTAACACGACTCTTGAAATTCGCCCAGGGCTCGGCTGGGATAGCAAACGTCCAGATATGGAACGGGCACTGTCGCTGGATGATATCACCAGTCTTAGTCAGCAGCCTTGGGTATTGGGCGTGTCGCCCATTGTCACCAGCATGACTACGGCGTTACGTCAGGGCTTTGCTTCTTCGATAATTCTCTCCGGCGTTTCTTCGGACTACTTCTCGCTACAGGGGATCCGCTTTATTAACGGCAACGGTTTTACTCGCCAGGATGTCGAGGGGCGGGAACCCGTGCTGATACTGGATGAAACCAGCAAAGAGGTGCTGTTTCCCGGTAATGAAGATCCGCTGGGAAAAATTGTACAAATCAAAGGTGCGCCGTGGCGGGTGATAGGTGTTGCCAGCAAACCAGGGCCGAAAGTTGTCAGCGGATTTATGTCAGCCTGGATCCCCTATACCTCGCTGCTACAGCGGATAACCGGTGATAAACCGCTGGAAGCGCTAACGCTGCGTTTTCAGGAGACGCTAGCGCCGCGAGAGGCTGGGCTGCGTGTAGAAAGGCATCTGATCCGCGAGCACGGTAAAAAGGATTTCTTTGTCCAGACTGATGAGCAACTCGCCAAAGCACTGCAAAAAACCTCCAACTCTATGTCGTTGCTGGTGACGGCGATTGCCGCAATCTCGCTGCTGGTTGGTGGTGTTGGCGTGATGAACATCATGCTGGTTTCTGTTACCGAACGAACTCATGAGATTGGTATTCGACTCTCGGTAGGCGCACGTCCCTCCGACATCATGCATCAGTTTTTAATTGAGGCGGTGATGATCTGCACGTTAGGCGGGCTGACTGGGATTTTAGGTTCGTGGGCTGCGGGTAATCTGTTTGCCTTACTCACACAGGAGTTTTCCATGGTCTTCACTTGGCTACCGGTGGTACTTGCTTGCAGCTTTTCAGCCATGATTGGCCTGACGTTCGGCTACTTTCCTGCTCGTCGGGCGGCACGACTGAATCCAACAGAGGCGCTGGCCCGCGAATGAGAACACTGGTCTTAATACTGTTAACCCTAATGCTGATGGGATGCGGGAGCCTGACCCGTAGCGACTATCAGCGTCCACTGCTGTCGGTACCTGGAAACTGGCAGCGGACAGATCCACAGAATGCGAGCTTATCGCGAGATGAAAATAACCCCTGGTGGAACCGTTTCGCTGATCCACGGCTATCGCGAGTCATTGGCCAGGTACTGGAAAGCAATAATGATTTGGCCGCTGCGGCTTTAACTTTAAAGCAAGCGCGCGTTGCTGCTGGATTAACGCAAACCAATATCACTCCAGAGGTTGGACTTACCGGTTCGGGTTCGAATTCAAAGCCATTAAACGGTGGATCTTCGCAAGAGAACTACAGCGTTTCTGGGTCTCTGAGTTATGAGCTGGATCTCTGGGGCAAGCTGGCGCGAGTCCGTGAACAAAGCGAGTGGGAAGCCATTGCCAGCGAGCAGGATTATCGCGCCACTCTTCTGTCAACGATTGGCACCACGGCGCAGCTTTACTGGAATATTGCTCTGCTGAATCAACAGATGACTTATCAGAACGTCAGTTTGGACATTGCAACCCAGACGCTGGCTCAAATTGAGTCGCGGCAGCGGTCGGGGAAGGTGGGTTTGCTGGATGTACTGCAAGCCCGGCAGACCGTTATTAGCCGACAGAATACGTTACTTAATATCAAGCAGCAGCGGGCAATTTCACGCAACGCGCTGGCAGTATTACTCAATCGCCCACCGGTCCAGCATAGCGATGAAGCCTCTGAGTTGGATGTTCGTCAGCATATTGCTATTGCCAGCGTCACGCCACTGGCGGTACTCGGCAGTCGACCGGATCTCCAGGCGGCGGAATCCCGGCTACGTGCGGCTCTGGCGGGATCGGACGCCGCGCGACTGAGTTTCTATCCCACGCTTTCACTACAGGGAACACTCAGTGCCGGAAGTCAGATATTTCGCCAGTGGTTTGATAACCCGATGCGGTCAGTTAGCAGTAGTGCGGGAGCGCCCTTTGTTCAGTGGAATAGGGTACAGCTTACCGTGGAACAGGCCAGTTTACAGGTTCAACAGGAAGCGGTGAATTTCCGTCGCACAGCTTATACCGCGTTGTCGGAAGTGGATAACGCGATGGAAAAACGGCTGAACACAGACGAACAGCGTGTACGCCTTCAACAATCACTCCTACTGGGCCAGCAGCGTCTGATACTCACCGAAAATCGCTATCGTGAAGGTGCCGTGGATTACCAGACGTTGCTCAATGCTCAGGATGCGCTACTTGATGTGCAGAACAGTCTTGCGCAAAACCAGTATGACTATCTTTATGCCACCTTGCAGCTCTGGCTGGCGCAAGGAGGCAATAATCCGCAACAGAGGAAAAACCAAAATGAGTCACAATAAATCTCCTTATCGCGTCGTGATAACCGGCTATGGCGCGGTGACTCCGCTCGGTGATAACGCGGCCGAAAGCTGGCAGGCCATCATGGATTACCGTCTCGGTTACCGCTATATCGATTTGTCGTCTCATGGCATCCACACCCATTTTATCGGTCGGGTGGAAAACGAACCTAGCCTCAAGGGCGTTCCTGCTGCTATCCGTCGCCGTTTGCCTCGTCATGCGCGTCTGGCTCTGGCGGCGGCACGGGAAGCGGTGGCGATGGCCTTTGCGGGCGAAGCTCCCTCGGCAGTCTACGATCCCCTTATGTGCGGCACCGTCATCGGCACTGGCTGGGCGGGGATGGATGAAAACTATCTGGCGGTACCTGAGTTTAACAGCAGCGGTGTTTCTTCACCCTTTAACTGTTTTTTCGCTATGCCGAATGTGACCACTGCCGCGTGTAGCCAGCTATGGAATTTACGCGGTTACCAGAATTCACCGGTTGCTGCCTGTGCCACCGGGACTATTGCTATCGGCGAGGCTTATGATGCTATCCGCTATGGTCGCGCCAGTATGATGCTGGCGGGTGCCGGAGAGTCGTTAAACAGCACTTTTGCTATCTGGAATATCGATATACTCGGCGCCCTGAGTCGTGAAACAGAATCAGCTACGCGAGCCAGTTGCCCATTCAGTATGCAGCGTAGTGGGTTCGTGCTTGCCGAAGGCGGAGCTGTACTCTGTCTGGAAGAACGCGAAAGTGCCATCATGCGAGGGGCGACAATCCTTGCCGAAGTCACCGGATATGCCAATTTCTCTGACGCTGTGGACTTTACTTCTCCGGCGGAAGACTGTGTGGCGCGCGAGCAAACCATTAAGTGGGCATTGAGTAGTGCGGGTCTTCAGCCTGCCGATCTCGACTACATTAACGCTCACGGCACATCCACACCGCTTAACGATATGAATGAAACCCAGTCGTTGAAAAAAGCGCTGGGTGACCAGGCTTATCGAATTCCTGTTTCCAGCACCAAATCCTATTCCGGGCATCTTATCGCCGCAGCGGGAAGCTTTGAAACCATCGTCTGCCTGCAGGCAATGGCGAACGGGATGATGCCGGCAACAGTAAATTTAAATGAACCTGATCCGCTCTGTGATCTTGACTACATTTCCGAAGGGCATCGTAAGGGGGATATTCGCCGAGTGATGAACCTCAGTTTTGGTTTTGGTGGGGCAAACGCGGCACTTATTCTGGAGAAACACGCGTGACACGCCTGCACTATACCCTTGCTGATACCCAGCAGTGGGCGGCATTTTCCGGCGATGATAATCCGATTCACTTCTCCCTTAGCGCAGCGCTGGCGATGGGAAGTCATCAGCTAAGTGTTCATGGAATGCGTGCCTTGCTGGATGTGAAACATCATACCCAGGCTCGGCTGCCATCTCCGTTACCGGGTAGTGAAGGTTATCTGAAATGCCAGGTGCGCCTGCGTCGCCCGCTATGGTGTGATACTGACTGGTTGTTAACCCCGCAGACAGCAAAAAATCGTGTCTTATCCGCAGCCATGGTGAGTCATCCGCAGGGAGGGGAAGCTTGTCTGTCATGTCAAATGAGTCTGGCTGCTGAGCATGAATCTCTGGTCGACAAGCAACCCAGTGCCCTGGCTCCTGAAACGTTACTGGCACTGCAATCCCATTTCAGCCTTGTCTGGCCGGGCCTGGCACAGTGGCAATTTCTTGATGCCTTGCTTTTTCGTCAGCTGATTTATGACGAAACCCTACTGCGACAGCCGAATATTGCGGCACTGATCGGTCAGGGTGAAGCCTCCTTACAGCAAATTTTTACTCACTATCCTGTGCTACAGACTCATCAGGAAGTGATATTCGATGTTCGACTTGCAGACAAAAGGCCGTTACTCCATCCCGATTCGCTCTCACTCTGGCTGCTACCTTCCCTGGTCATCGGTCAGGTAGAAACCGGTGCTGTAGTGCGTATTACAGGGGTAGCGCAAGTCGATGACATGATAATGACCAATGCCATCACACTCAAAATCGGCCCAGTGACTAATTGATAATTAAGGATAAATAATGACTAAATATAATGATGTTCTGGAAAAAGTATGTGAACTGATCTGTGATGCCAAAGACTTAGAGCCTGAGGAGGTGACGGAGAATATCCCGCTTACCGAATTGAAACTGGACAGCCTGGACTACGTCGAGCTGATGGTATTAGCCAAGCGTGAATACAAGATTACTCTGGAAGCTGACTGGTTTATCCAGAATCCAGGTATCACCCTTGGCGAACTGTGCCAGCATATCATCAAAGAGTCAGGTCACTGATATGACGCAAAAATGGATACTGGTGACAGGCGGGAGTCGTGGTATAGGTCGGGCGCTGGTTATTGGCTTAGGTCGGCGCTGGAATGTGGTATTTACCGGACGGAATGAAGGCGCAATTCAAGAGACTCAGGCCATGGCGACGGACAACAATGCAGCGCATTGGGTGCGCGGGGTGGTCTGTGACGGTAATGATGAGACTCAGGTCGAGCTGTTGGCGCAGGATTTACTGGCAAAGTGGGGCGCACCAGAAGCCGTCATACATAATGCGGGGGTAACCCGTGATGGCCTGCATATTCATCAGACTGCGGCTATCTGGCGTGAGGTGCTGGAAACCAACGTTATCTCAATGATTAACTGGAATCGCGTGCTGCTACCGGCAATGCTCATGCAGCAGCGTGGTTCAATGGTACTGATGTCATCGGTCAGTGCACTCAAAGGCAACGTGGGTCAAACGGCGTATGCCGCAAGCAAAGCTGCGATGAGTGGAATGGCCCGTTCACTGGCGCTGGAAGTCGCTCGTTTTGGTATTCGGGTGAATTGCGTGGCGCCGGGTCTGATCCGGACGGAAATGCTTGAAGAGATACCTGCGCAAAAATTAAAAGAACTACGCCAGTCCATCCCTTTGCGCAGGCTGGGTGAAACGGACGATGTACTCCAGATGGTGGATTTTTTAATCGGTGAGGGGAGTCAATATATGACCGGACAAACCCTGGTGCTAGACGGCGGGTTGAGTGTTTGAGTCTGTCCAATAAGAAATAACAGGGGCTTAGTGAGTGGCTTAATGCCATTCACTAGCCCTGTTATCGGTTGTCCAGAGGCCCGATAAATCTGGACAACCCGTAAAGAATATTATGCGGGCAGAGATATAAAACGATATGTCCCATCCCTTTGGTTGTTTTTAACGAGATTAACGCCTTAAAAACAACACTATCATCATGATCTTCAAGCAATAAGCTAAAAATACTGCTCTGATTGATTATTTACGCTCGCAACCATACTGAGATAACATCTGGTCACCGAATAAAATCGTATTATCGTTAATTCGGTTGATATAAATGATTCCGTTATCGACCAGGCTGCCAAAGAGGCTTTGTTGTGCAATGTCTTCTGGCAAATTATCATGAACGTGAAAAATCACCCTTACGTCAGTGATATAGTAAAGATATTGACTGTTGTTATATCGTTTTAACTTCAACTTGATATTACGAGAGACAATATAGTTTTTATCATTACTGGTCAGTAAGCCTTCAAAATTGATTAAAAAATCATCATTGGAAAGTTCTACAGACAGCAGCCCCTGTGAAAGCAGGGTATTATTATTCATAAATTGAGTGACGTTATACTTAGCTTCACAGGAAAATGTTTTTTGGTTACCCATACTGAAGTAAAAAAACAACAACAAGACTGCGGCTAATGCACAAATGGAAAATGTTAAAAAAAACTTACTCATTTGTTATTTCTCTATAGTAATAGCTATGACATTGGTTATTTTTAAAACCGCACTCAAGAATAAATGTATTTATATAAACACCTAACCCATTAGTGCCATTGATTTGTCTCTTTAAGTAGTAAATTTTTTTCGGCGTAGAACAATCAATAACAGCGGGTAACTTTTTTATCTTATTGATATCATTATATACTTCTGTCTTCGACATAGAGTCAGGTATATAAATGCTGCATTTATCCTGCATAATCGCTTGCTCAGCAGGCTGGATTTTGTAGACGCACAGATAAATGACAAATAAAATACTCATAAAGAGTAATAAGGAGAAAAGGTAAAATTTACGATTTAACCCAATAAAACGATTTTTGGCCGGATTCTGATTAACGACTGTAAGAGTAAATAGTGAATGTCCGTCACTGTCAGTGGTGATGATAACTTCATCAGAAATCTTAAAACCAATACGCGGTACGGTAACAATCACATCTTTCTCAAGGCCAAGATCGGACAGGCTGCGTCGCAGCGTGGAGACGTATTGGTTAAGATTACTGTTAGATGCCCGGGCACCATACTCTTCAAACACCGACTGAAAAATATCGAGACGCGAGACAATATCTCCTCGATGTTGTAACAGATTAGCAAGCAGGCGCGTGGATGTTGCTGAAAGTTCAATACAATCACCCGTTAACAAGTTAACCAGAGACGCTTCCTCGGTATCAAAAATAATAAATCCCTCTATATCAAACCGCATTTTTATCTCCATACGGAATTATTAATACACGCTTTTATCAGCATTTTTATCATAAATTTGAGTTAATACCAGATAAAAACTCTGTATAAACTCAAATATTAAGTTGATATTGCCGCCTCCGTAGCTACAATCTATACTGCAGTTAATTAGTTGAATGACAGAAGGTATTGATTTATGAAGATTGCAACTGCATCCGCTAACTTTGCTTTACATCATCGTTCAAGTTCTACGAACGTAGGTTTAAAAACCTTGATGACCGCGATGGGCATAAATAAATCCTCCGGGGTAAGCGTGCCAGAGCAGGAAAATATTCTGTACGTGTTGAAAGAATATGAACCTGAAGGACTGCTTACGCGTGAATTGGCTGATAAATGTGAAATGTCAATCTATAAAGTAAGACATTTACTTTTGCCGCTGGAGCAGTATGGTCAGGTAGTCAGAATAAAAATGGGCAAACATCATAAATGGTACTTCTGTAATAAACATGCTGGTTGATATTTATAGTAACAAGAGGTCAATATATTTGCAATAAATATGGTTTTGAAGCTATCTATTTAACTTATTACTATTTTTAATTATTTAACTTTTTTTATAATTAAAATCTCGCAAGCGATAGAGAATGTTCTTAATCTCAGTCTGTTACACTACTTATAATTTTATCCGCTCACTAATGGGAGTACAGGAGTTATCACTATAAATAGTGGAAAGTTCTGATGCCGGACTTTAATTACACAGCGTAATAAACAGATGCAAAAATATTGATTGTCAGTTGAGTGGTCTAACGGTGAGTCATTCGTTGAGGCTCTGCTAATATGAATGATTCGTATTATCCCCGACATAGCATCACCTGACTGCGTCAGTGGAATATCATAATAAAGCCTTCAGATTCACGACTGAGTCTATCTGAAGGCTTTATCTCCAGGCACGACTTATTATCGTCATATCATTAAATTGCAAAGGCTAATTTATTAGGTTTCGCAATAAATAAAATGAAACGATGTTTTGGCTGAGCAATAAAAGCACAGATTAATCAGGGTACTTTAAGTCATCCAATTCCTATTTATGGCATACAGCCTAAAAAAGTTGACATTAAAACCAGATGTAAAGAAGAAAACGCCAGAGGATAATCCGGCAAAAGCGCGCTGAGGTCGCCGCTGTTGAGAACGTCTGAAGCAAAGAACGCCGGAAGCTCGGTGATGTATTTACCGGCAAGCGCATCGGCGCGTAAATGCAGAGAGTTGTTTACCTGGAACTGTGCTTTCAGTACGAATTTAGTCCCTGACGGGTACCGATTCATTTCGCTACCCGTCATGATTATTTCCGCGTTCTGCCTCTGTATTTACAGCGCTTTATCTGTAAATACTGGAACCTGGCACTGTTCAGAGATGCGGTGCAGGTAATCTTTCATCGCTTCGGGATACGGGAAGTTTTTCACGATAGTCAGTGAATTTAGTAACGGGAAGAGAATAAAGTCTGTTAGCGTAACGGGCTTCGCCGTGGCAAGCCAGGGCTCAATTCTGGCAAGCTCAATCAGGATCTCATCGATATAGGCCTGGCTGTTATCGGCAAGTGCATCCAGATCTCCAAATGTTTTAATTTCCCTGAGGGTATAGGCTTCTCTGGCTAATGGCGTTCCCAGCTCACGGAAATCGGCCTGCGTAAAGCGTGGAATGGCAAGGTTATAAACTGTACGGGTAATATTCCGGCACCATTCCTCGATATCAGGATCGGGCTGTTCATTCAGGACGGGCGCACCGTTGAGCTGGTCCACATAGTGAACAATATCCATGCTCTCTGGCATATAGCTGCCATCTTCTTTTTGTAGGATCGGCACCACTTTTCGGCCCACCATACGGATGGGGGTTTCTGAATCACCTTCCATAATAATACCCAGCTCGAAAGGGACCTGCTTAAGACCAAAAATCATTCTGGCACGGATACAGAAAGGGCAATGTTCGTACACATATAACTTCATAAAGATCTCGTTTTCAGGAGTGAAAAATAATTTTCGACGATGTCAGTATGCAGACTGAAGTCTGCATACGCTTTTACCGTTGAGGTACTACCACCATTACTATGGCTCACCTCCTGACACCAGGAGAAACTCTCTTTTTTGTAGCGGACCAGAAAACCTGTCCCGGTATCATTGTCGTTATTTCCTTATCTCGACGGCACGCAGAGTAAGAAGGGGGCCAGTTAGATCTCTGGCAAGAGTTTGTCGCCAGTACCCCCATTATTTATCAACACATCGCGCTGTCTCAAACCCTTGGCCAGATAACCTGAGGTGCTATCAAATTTGCTCTTGACGCCGAACAGCCTTCACTTCAGGTACTCACCCGGTGATATCCGGTACACAGTGCCACAGGATCCCTTGCCGGAAGCGAAAATATTTATTAGTCACCTTCACTGTGCGTAATGACCGGCTGGCATGTCATCGGGAAATTAAGGGAATTTGCAATGAAACAAAGTTCATGTGCGCGGTGATGAAGAGCCAGTGCTCGTTTGATGTCATCCCCGGGACGGATCGTTATTTCAGGTTGCAAGGTAATATTGGTGAAACACCCTTTTTTCCCCTCACGCATCGTTCCCTCTGCCCGGTCAAGGTAGCTTAAAACACTGATCCCTGCTTCTGAGCAGAGATGCAGGTACCATAATTTATGACAAGCAGAAGCAGCAGCCACAAGCAGGTCCTCCGGATTCCAGCATGTGGCATCTCCCAGAAAAGCGGGGTCTGATGATCCTGAAATTACCGGTTTGCCGTGCGCAGAAATTTCATAATTTCGCTCATAGCTTTTATAAGACTGCGTGCCGCTACCTTTGTTTCCCGTCCATTTCACGTTTACCTGATAGTGATGTTCTTTCTGGTTCATTACTGGTCTCCCCGTACATTAAACTTTCTGCTTATAAGCGGTTAATTTTGTGTCTTCATAGCATTTCTGGACTCAATCTATCAAATGGTATACCATTATTCCATAATTTTCAGGAGTCGTTTATGAATCTCAACGGTCTTTCAACCGCAGACTTACTCGCTAATGAGTTAAGAAAAATGATTAATAACGGTAGTCTTCGTGATGGTGAAAGGCTTGTCGAAAGAGATCTTGCAAGCCATTTTGCGGTAAGCCGTATTCCAATGCGGGAAGCTATCAGGCAACTTGAACATGATGGTTTAGTGGAGATTTTCAGAAATCGTGGCGCAGTGATCAGAACATTATCTGTTGATGATATTAATGAAATTTACCAGATACGTTCTCTCATTGAGGGGGAGGCAATATTTCAAAGTGTCAGTAATCTGAGTGCTGATATTCTGGCGAGAGCTGAACTGACACATAGTCTTTTGGCTTCGTGTAGCGAATTCGAACAGCAGGGGCAATTAAACCGTGAGTTCCATGATCTTCTCTATAGTGGGTGCAAAAATCATCGACTGCTCACTATGATTAATGATTCTCGCAACCAGGTTGAGCGGTATGAATACCTCCAGCGACAGCTACTTTCTGAAACACCGCTATTTCAGGATGACCATACGAGTATTCTTGTAGCCTGCCAGCAAAAAAACGCTGAAATGGCACGAACTGAGGTTAAGCGACATATTCAACTCGCTGGAGAAATGTTGAAAGATTTCGTTAGTCGACAAGAATATTGATCTGCCACGAAACCGGTTAGTCTCCTGAGGATGTCCGTTTCTGGCACAGAACGGATAAATCCGGGCATGATGGGGTAAAGTGAAGGGGATTTTTGCGAAAAAGGTTTCTTCAATATGAACCCCTATGAAAAACAATACAGACAACTGATCGCAAACGGCGCTGTCGGCTGGGCAGGGGAAGGTTATATCAGGGCAAAAAAACAGCAAGAGAAGATCTTTGACTGGCTCAATTTACATCACTATTTACCCCAGCCAGGCGCTTTGGTACTTGAAATGGGATGTGGTAACGGAGCGATGGCAGCACAGTCCCTTGCTGAACGAGGATATTCTGTGTGGGGTGTGGATTTTTCTGAAACCGCTATCCGGTGGTCAGAAAAGCATTTTCAGCAGGCAGGTCTCTCCGCTCAATTTCTTGTCGGAAATGTTTGTCAGCTCCAGCAGTGTAAGGACTCAACGTTTGAGCTGATTATTGACGGCAGTTGTTTGCATTGCCTGATAGAGGGTGACCGGGCCCTTTTTTTCGCAGAGGTGAAGAGATTACTCAAACCCGGAGGACTGTTTGTTATCAGTTCTATGTGCGGAACCCCAGGCTATTCAGCAGATATTAGCGCTTATGATCCGGTCAGGTACCATTTACTGAAAGACTCTCAACCCTGGCGTACTCTGAAACCACTCCCAGCTTTAATTGATGAGATACAGAAAGCGCAATTTTACGTGCTTGCAATTAGCGTTAATAATAACGCATGGTGGGATCATGCTACAGTGATCTGTTCGGTGAACTCATCACCCAGTGATGCTCAACAAGTCTCGAGCGGTTAAATACTGACTTGAGATCCGTTAAATAGTTCTCATAGTAGTGGTGCGCTTAAGACCATTTATATCAAAGATCCTTGATAGTGCACTGTAATGTCAGCCCGCAAAGCGTTAATAAACTAGCATAATAACGTCCGCTATGAGCGAGAAACGGAGGCTGGCAATTATTTTCACAGTCAACCAACCTGACTAACTGAAGGTTGTATCTACTCATTGGAGCAGGTCAGGGGGGATTTTTGAGGGCATAAAAAAAACCGCTGCAGCGGGTCTTAGAAATCTTTCATTGCGCAACAGACTTTGCGGAGCGTTTATGTAAAGTCCCTTCTCTGCTGGCACGTTCAAAGGATGCTTTAAGCTGGCGCATTGCTTCTGTCTTGCGCTCTGCAACAGTCATTTTCTTAAGTTCGGAAACATTGGGTTTGTATGGCATAACCTCGTTCCTCCTCTCCAACACCTTTGATTATTCTGTATACTACATTAGCCGGGACATCTTATAAAATCCGGTCGTAGTAACGCTTCAACTTGTCATTCTCTGCTGTGACTAAGATAAGCCTTAGCCTGATATAATGCTTTTCAATACTCTTTGCTAACGCCTCGGCTAGTTCATCAGTAAAGCGTCTACGCCTGGAGCATTCAGCTGGTGCGGGGGGCTGGTAAACGTTACCTCTATCAAAGTTTTCTTGTCTATCAAATTTCACATCAAAAAAATTAGTTGGGATATTAAATCCAACCTCCTCGCTACGGTATTGATGGTACTCCGCATCGCTAATATCAAGAGGGCTAAATATCACGATAAAATGATGAGGGTCTACCGAAAACCTATAGAGATGATTAAAAAAATATCCCTACAGAAACTCCTCAAATTCATCGGACAGGTAAGAAATCATCTGATTGTTTTTCCGTTAGATGGCCACTCACTCTACCCGAACTGTGCATTGCAGAGCTAAGGGATAAAAGCGCCAATTGGCGTTTTTTTATCGTTCCGCTACTCCTGATAAATGTCGTAAATAAATGCAACATATCTACGCAGGAGCCATGAAATCGTGCCTGCTTTGAGCTACCCGCTAGCGCCCCCTTTATGCGTCCTGACATCACACCATCGCCCTATGACAAGATGATATCCCCGATTATACTGGTGGCAGAGTATATTCTCGTCGCTAACAGAAAAAGGAGATAACAATGTGTACACGCGTTGTTTGGCCGGATGCGAACGGTGCCGTTATTGTCGGCCGTAATATGGACTTCCAGAAGGATCTGATGACAAACCTGTGGATGCAGCCACGAGGGATCAACCGAAATGATGGCGTAAATGGTGACCTGACGTGGACCTCCCGTTACGGAAGCGTGGTGGCCACTGCGTTTGATCTGATCTCCGTGGATGGCATGAATGAAGCCGGGCTGGCAGGGCATATCTTATGGCTCGCGGAGTCCGACTACGGTGCTCCGGACTCTTCCCGGACGCAGCTTAGCCAGGCGGTCTGGTTACAGTATTTTCTCGATAACTTTTCATCTGTCGCTGAGGCGGTTGACTGGATAGATAAGTCTAGGGTGCAAGTTGTGCAAATGGACGACCCCACCGGTGGAAACCCTCCGGCGATCCACCTCGCATTGGATGATGCCAACGGTGACTCATGCATCATTGAATACAGCGGCGGTAAGCCGGTGGTCTATCATAGCCGGGAATATCGCGTGATGACGAATTCACCCACTTATGACAAGCAACTGGCTCTGGCACGTACCTTCAGTGGGTTGGGTGGAGATCAGCCACTGCCTGGCTCTACACTGGCCAGCGATCGTTTTGCCAGAGCCAGCTACTACGTAAGTCGTCTGAGTCAGCCTGCATCACAAATTGAAGCTATCGCCGCAATGTTCAGCGTGATGCGCAATGCCGCTCAGCCTTTCCGTATCCCAGATCCGGGCAAACCAGATGCTTCGCAAACTCTGTGGCAGGTCGTGATGGATTTAACCCACCGTCGCTATGTCTTTGAGTCAACAACGCGGCCAAATATCGTGTGGGTTAATTTTGACGAGCTTGATTTTTCCAGCTCATCCCCGCAGGCCAAACTCAATCTGGTGAATGACCTTACCCTGGAAAATGGGATTGCCGGAAACGTGAGCCGTCATTTTCAGCAAGGTGAAGACCTAAAATTACTGACGCTGAATATGATAAAACAGAGTCATTAAATACCCGTGAATCACTGGGGTGGGTGCCTCAATGATCCTGTCAAAAAAGAATGAGCCTTTAGCTATCTAGCGATAAGTTTTATCAGGTAAGGCCCATCGTCTCTGTGGGCCTTGCCATTTCACCGTATTTCTGTCGCCTGCTCTCTGAGGAACTGACTGACCAGAGTGAGGCCTTGTTTCATGACTTCGTTATTGTTGGCAAACCCGATACGAAGATAGCCTTCCATATCCATAACCTCGCCGGGTGTGAACATCACGCCATAACGCTGTAGCAGGCGGGTACAGAATTCACGCGAACCGATCGGCAGGTGGTATTTCAACAATGCGGTCGTACCTGACTGTGGTTTTGTGTAACTGATTAACGGCTCATTACTCACCCATTCATCGAGCATTGTGAGGTTTTCACGCAGCATGGCCTGATTGCGAGCCAGTATTTTGTCGCGATTTTCTAGCGCAATAACAGCAAAGTAATCATCCAGTATGCCCACACTGACAGTGTTGTAATCCCGATGAATTTCGACTTCCCTGAGCAGCTCAACCGGGCCTGCTATCCAGCCAAGACGAAGGCCCGCCAGCGAATATGCCTTGGACATACTGGCTGTACTTATCCCTTTTTCATACAGATCAGCGATGGCCGCAGTGTACCCATCACCTTGCTGATCGGTCCCGCGATAGACCTCATCACACAGGAGCCATGCACCCACAGAGCGGGCGACATCCACGATTTGGCGGAGTAGGGCTTCGTCGATAAGGGACCCGGTTGGATTATTAGGGTTATTGATAGCGATTATGCGCGTTTTATTATCTGTTAACGCTCTGAGTTCCTCTATGTCCGGCAGAAAACCGTTCTGTTCGCGCAACGGTAAAATCTTCACCTCTGCACCGTAACTCGCCGGAATGGAATAGTGCTGCTGATACGTGGGTAATACTGAAATGATAGTATCTCCCGGCTCGACCAGCGTCTGATAAATGAGGGCATTAGCGCCAATCGCACCATGGGTTATCAGAATATTTTCTTCATTCAGACTGCGATACTGTGTTGCGATAAGCTGGCGAAGCCGCTCAGAGCCTGTGATATGGCCATAGGTCATCTTGATTTTCAGCATGTCTTCAAGCACCTGTTCGGTTCTGCCAGACATCGCCAGCAACTGCCCCATCGTCAGTGATTCCACACAGGTTTCCGCCAGGTTGAATTTACAGTGGTTTTCCCATTCATTCATCCACTGCTCAACACCAAATGGTCTGATTTTCATCTTAAATTTCCTGTTGTTTGAAATGCGTCAGAAGAGTTTCAGCAATAGCAATGTCTTCAAGCCCCAATCCCAGCGAGCGGAAAAAGACGTGGCGCGTGCCAAGTGGTTTTTGACATGTACCAGTGACAAGCTCGGGGAGATCGCCCAGAACGCGATCGGCACTCCACTGGTGCTCCTGCGTTGCCAGCACCATTTCACCAGCGCTGACTGGCGTGGTATGGCGATAATCGCAATACACATCCATGGTGTTGAGCGCGGCGGGCGGGACTTCATGCGCACCTGGGGCATTGGTACTGATAGAGGTGATCAAGCAGGGGCGAGACAGCGTATCTGGGTCGAGTACCGGCGTCGCTGATGACGTGCATAGCATGACCACATCGGCATCCCGGGTTGCCTCAGTGATATCTGCGCTCAGGGTGAGCAGTCCCTCAGGCAGCGCCAGTTCGCGACTGATTTCGCTGGCGGATAAGAGATTATGACGGCTCCATACTCTGATCTCTTTCCATTTTCGTAGCGTCATTGTGTGTCGAATATGTGCTCGGCCAACGGCACCGGTGCCAATAACGGTTAAGATCCCGGCATCTGCTGGCGCCAGCAGATCCACGGCCAGCGCGGTTGTCGCTGCCGTTCTCTCCGTAGTGAGCAGGGACGCGTCACAGAGCATAATGGGTCTGCCGTCTTCCACGGACATCAGCAGCGTCCACGCCGTGATGATCGGTTTATCGGGGGTGACCAGATAGGGTGAAATTTTTACACCCAATACATTTCGGGACATATCGACACCGAAATAATTAATAAAGTCACCTTTACCGTCAGGTAACAGGACCACCTTTTGCGCTGGCTGAATGGCCTGACCCGCTGCAAGACGGGTGAAGACGCGGCGCATGACCTCTTTTGCATCGACTTTCTGCAGTAGTTCGGCTGTCTGTTCCGCGTTCAGAACAGGAATTCCTGTGGCGTGCATATCAAACCCTTTAGCGAATTCAGGCAGGATACCTAATTTATATACTAAAAGTACATTATAGACACTTTGTTTACAATGGGTCTGAGAAAGATCCTTTACCTTGAACGACGTCTGGTAAGGAGGTGAACCCATGAGGTAAAAACAGAGTCGCCGAAGAGCCTCGGCATGTAGGTTTAGCAACCCCGGGGAAGGGTTGCGTACAGTGGACGTCAGCTACGACTTCAGTTCTTTCAGATGCTTATAGACAGTGGCTCTACCCATTGACAGGACATTAGCGACATAATCTGCAGAGTTCCTGACGCTGAACACGCCCTGATGATAGAGTTCGGTGATCAGCTGTTTTTTCTGTTCGCGCTTTAGCGTTAATAGTGAACAATTATTCTCTGCCATCCACTGATACAGGAAGGTGTTAATTTTTTCCTGCCAGTCATGTTCAAACAGCTGGGCGGGTTTTGGTTTGAGACGGTTTATCGACAGGAACATTTCAAGAGCACTCTTGGCATCTTCAAGCAGTGCGGTATTGAAATTAATACAAAAAATGTATTCAGCTTCGCCTTGGGTATTCGCCCGGATGCTGACGGAGCGCATCTTCCTGCCATCCCAGTTCAGCTTCTCATAAGGGCCGGTCAGGCTTTCCAGATCCTGCAGGTCCAGCTCCTCAAGCCCCGCGTCATCACCCACGTTACGCCTGGAAAGGTTGTTGGCCAGGTAGGCAATCTTGCCGCTTTTGACATCGTGTATCACCACTTCTACCGCCGGGAAAAAAAGCGCTGCGATCCCCTCAGCAATCGTGGTCAGTGTGCTGAACTGTTCATTACTGGTTTCTTGTTTTTTGCTCACGCTGGATCTCCTTTAGCCGCAACAGATTTTACTCTATCTGCCTGACGGTGTCGCTTTGATTGGCAGCCGGTCAGTTTTATCTACGCGAATCATACCTGCCTGACATAGTTTTTTTATATAACGCATTGCTGTTTTAATTAAACCTATAACATTCAGAATCTTACTTTCATTTTCGCCGTAATGGCTATTTTCTTGACTGCGCTGTAAATATACTTTTTGTCTATAATAGACTATAAAGCCAGAGGAGAAGCACGAGACTTTTTGTCTCACTCTCACCTGTCGCGTTTCCTCTTACTGCTATGTTGGAGAAAGAAATGAGCCCACTGAAATCCATTACCTTAACGTCACTGCTGTTGTTGAGTAGCGCTACGGCGTTTTCTGCCGCTATCCCGGACCCGTTACGCATTGGCACGGATCCCACTTATGCCCCCTTTGAGTCAAAAACCCCGGAAGGAAAAGTCGTGGGATTTGATATCGATTTAACGAATGCCATTTGTGAAAGGATGAAAACCCGCTGCGTTATCGTTGAATCGCCTTTTGATGCGCTAATCCCTTCACTGAAAGCCAAGAAAATTGATGCCATTGTTGCGGCGATGAATATCACGCCGGCCCGCCAGAAACAGATCAGTTTTACCGACCGTCTCTACTCCACCCGGGCGCGGCTAATTGCACCTAAAGGAACCTCAATCGAACCGAAAGTGGATGCGCTGCGCGGTAAAAACGTAGGTGTGCTTCAGGGTTCAATTCAGGAAGTTTATGCCAATAAATATTGGCGCCCGGAAGGGGTCAACGTCATCTCCTATCCGTCGCAAAATGACGTTTATTCAGATCTGACGGCAACGCGTCTGGATGCTGCTTTCCAGGATGAAGTGGCGGGTAGTCACGGTTTTCTGAAGCAGGATGCCGGTAAGGACTATGATTTTGCCGGTCCAGCCGTCACCAACACGGAGATTTTCGGCGAAGGTGTCGGCATGGGGTTGCGTAAAGAGGACGTTGAGTTACAGAAGGCCATTAACGAGGCTTTTCAGTCTCTTCGGGCTGATGGAACGTACCAGAAAATTGTCGCCAAATATTTTTCCTTCGATATCTATTAATGCGAAAAGGTGAGTAGATAAATGACAGTGACGACATCAACGTTATATGCCGGTTGTCCTGGTACAGGCAGCCAGCTGTCGATTATTAAACATACCTTCACGGGCACGGATCCCTCACGGGGGATTTATATTCAGGCCGGTCTGCATGCTGATGAGCACCCGGGATTGCTGGTCATTCAGCATCTTCTGCAGGGGCTGTCCGCCGCCGATCGTGAAGGCCGTATTAAGGGCAGGATCACCATCGTGCCTTACGCTAATCCTACGGGCATGCTGCAAAACGTGCTCGGTTTTTGGACGGGCAGGTTTAATCTCGCCAACGGTGAAAATTTTAACCGCAATTTCCCGAACACGGCAGAAGCGCTTAAGGCCCTGAGTGAGGATGATGCCTGGAAGGAGGCTGAGGCAAATACACTGATATCACAAGCCTTAAAAGATGTGCCTTATGAAGATGTGGTCAGTGCCAGTAAAAGAGCACTGCTGCGAGAAGCGGTGACGCATGATGTGGTGTTGGATCTGCATTGCGACACCGCAGGTATTCTCCACCTCTATACCAATAAACGTTATACCGAACGGGCTACCGAACTTGCTGCGGCACTCGGTATCGAGGTGGTTCTGCTTGAAGAGTTTGCCGGCGGCGGATCTTTTGATGAAGCCTGTACGCTCGGCTGGCAGTGGCTGGTGGACCAGAGCCGGGTACCAGCAAGCAGGATCCCCTTTACGGTATCAATAGAACTGCGCGGACAAGCCGATGTGAATGATGAGCTGGCCGCCGCCGATGCTCGGCACATTATTCATTATTTGCAGAAGGAAGGTTATATCGAAGGCGGCGATCCGCTGCAGGATGCGGTGTCCCGGGAACAGGTACAAAGGTTCCCCCTTGAGGGCACCGTGCACGTTCCTTCACCCGCAGCCGGATTAACCGTCTGGAAAAAACGTCCGGGAGAGTGGGTAGCGGCTGATGAATGCATCGGGGAAATTGTCTTAATGAGCAGCGGCGTCGATGGCCTGCGCGTACCGATAATCAGTCCGGTAGCGGGAAGGATCCTGGTACAGCCTTTAATGTGTATGGTCAAAATGGGGCAGCGGGTTGCATTAATCGCGGGCGCCGAGCCACAGCATGAACGCAGAAAAGGTTCATTATTGTTAAATTTCTGATCGAGATAACGGACATATGTCATAGGCATATGTCCGTTAAAATATGCCTATAGCTGGGCCAGAATGCTGGCAGCGATCTGAGCATCCTGCACGCCTAATCCGGTCAAATCAGCGATAGTGATATGTTCAGGGGCACGTCTGTATGCTGTTGGTTTAGCCAGTAATTCCCCTATCTCAATAACGCTCTGAGATGTTTCATTTCCGTTATGATGACTCAGTTCACCATAAGTACGACACTGCTTAACGGAGTCAACCAGGACACAATCTGCGGATGTGACCAGTGCACCATCCAGCTCCTGCTTGCCTGGAGTATCTGCGCCGACAGCAGTGATATGGGTGCCAGGGCTTATCCAATCAGCGTTGATTAAAGGGGTTGTTGATGGTGTTGCGGTCACAATCACTGACGCTCCCCGGGCCGCATCCTCAGCATTGAGCGTGGTGCTGAGTTCAAGAGCAAGATCGGACAGGGCATCACGAAAACGTGTCAGTGCAGCATCGCTGCGACCCCAGACGGTAACCTTACGACAGGAAGTCAGGGCCAGGATCTGTCGCAGCTGGAGCTCAGCCTGTAGCCCGGTGCCGAAGATAGCCATTTTATCTATCTTCGGGGGGAGTAATAATTCGGCGACAATACGTCCCGCCAGCGCAGTTCTGATACCGGTCAGCCAGCCATGATCGTTCAGCAGCACCTGTGGCTGGCCGGTTGTGGCTGAGAAGAGCATCATCAGACCATCATTACTGGGCAATCCTTGCTCCGGGTTACGGTAAAAACCGCTGGAGATTTTCACGCAAAAACTGTCGGCTCCTTCAACCCAAGCTGATTTAATACAGCAATCACCCTCCGCCTGTTTAAACAGGAATTGCTGCACAGGGGGCATCTGTACGCGACCCGCGGAGAAAGCCATAAACCCGGCGCGAAGTTTTTCCAGGGCGTCGGCTTCCTGGTAGAGTGCATGAATTTCGTTCTCATCAATCACTTTCATTTGACGGCTCCGGTAAATTTCTCCAGCGTGATATTTCGTCCACACAGTACGACGGCGACGCGCTTGCCTTGCCACTTATCGGCCTGCTGCATGAAGGCCGCCATGGCAACGCCTGCAGCCCCTTCGACCATCCAGCGCTCAGAGTGGGCCAGCTGCTTCATGGCTTCGCGGATCTCGTCTTCACTCACCAGAACACAGTCATCGACGACTTGCTGGCAAAGTGGGAAGGTGATGGTGCCAGGTTCAAGGCCGCCGGCCGTTCCATCAGACAGGGTGTCATGTTCGGGCGGTTCAACAATCATGCCGGCCTTAAGAGAGGCATACATAGCGGTAGACGCGGCGGGCCAGCACGCAATCACTTGGGTTGATGGTGAAAGCTGTTTCATGACCGATCCAATGCCGGAAATCAGACCACCGCCCCCGACAGCAACAAACACCGCATCAAGGTTCGGCTCGTCTTCCAGCATTTCAAGCGCAATGGTTCCCTGTCCGGCAATGACGTCAGCATCGTTATAGGGGGAAACGAAAGTGATGCCTTCAGTTTGTGCTGCTTCGGCCGCTTTTAATTCAACTGTTAAGCCATCGGCATCCAGCGTCACAACGGTTGCGCCGTAAGAACGAATCGCATTCAGTTTAAGCGGGGAGGCGTTCGTGGAGGCAAATACGGTTACCGGCACACCCGCTTTGGCTCCGGCAAGCGCCATTCCCTGACCATGATTTCCTGAGGAGGCGGTAATCACACCCTGCTGTCGTTGTTCGGGAGTCAGTAAGCGGATTTTATTGCTCGCACCACGAAACTTAAACGAGCCCGTGTGCTGCAAGTGCTCACACTTCAGGAACAGTTCGCAGCCGTACTGGGAAGAAAGAATGTGGCTGCGATCAAAGGCTGTTTTCCTGACCTGTGGTCGTAAGGCGGTGTGGGCCTGCTGGCTTGCCTGAAAGATCTCTTTTGGTGTCGGCATCGAATCCCCTCATTGCTCTGACTGTCTATTATGGACTAATAGTCCATAATAGCTGTCCGGACGCTTTACGGCAATGAGATTAATTCTGACTGGCGATAGGACTTACTGCCCTGCAGGAGTGGAGCATTTCTCTACCAGCACAGCGATATTTTCCGTAAAAAGCTTTATACAGGCTCTGGCGGCCTCTGGGATCTGTCGGTGATCTATTCACCGGCAGCGCACCGGGTACTGGCGTTGAAATGCATCCGGATAATTGACTTCTGTTGGAAGAACCGAACCTGTTACGACCAAACAAAATACTTACTGGCTCTCTAAGAACGAAGTTCGCCCTGACTTAAGCCATAAAAACGTGTTGAATAGCTCAGAGCGTGAAGCAGATATTCTTGTCGATTTTGCCCAACTCAGCTGCATCAGGAGTGGGTCAGTTAATCAGACTCTGTTAATGATATACTCGCTTTTTTAACAAATGCAGTGGCGACTCGCGACAGGCCACGGCTTCCGCCAGTCTCAAACTGTTCAGCTTAGACAGGAAGAGTCGATGAGTAGCGCAAATATTCGTGCAATGATCGGAGGGATTTTTTTACTCATGTCAGTTTTAGCCTCGGTACCCGTAGCTCACGCTCTGCCCATCTCTTCAGAAGATGCGAATTCACAGCGTATTTCTGTACAAGTGCAAGGCACAGGAACGGATGTCATATTGCTTCCGGGTCTGGCCTCGTCCCGCGAAGTTTGGGCCAATTTAGCCGCAGATTTACGTATGAACCACCGTGTTCATCTGGTAGAGCTTGCGGGTTTTGCGAGTACACCGGCTATTTTAAAATCCGAGGGGAAGGTCATCGCACCAGCAGTTGACGCCCTCGCCGAATATATTCGTACCCAGAAAATCGAAGCGCCGGTGGTGATTGGTCATTCTCTTGGCGGGGCGATGGGATTGATGCTGGGGGCCCGCTATCCCGAACACGTCAGTCGCTTGATGATTGTCGATGCTTTGCCGTTTTATACGTTGATGATTGACCCTACGGCAACCCGCGAAACCGCAGCCCGGCAGGCTACTGCGACGCGGGACTGGCTACTCGGATTGTCACCGGAGCAAATGGCAGAGTTTCAGAAGACCTCTATAGCCAGTTTAGCTAAAACCGAGGCGGTGCGGCCCGCTCTTGTTGCTGCGGGAATCAATTCCGATCGTGAAACCGTGGCGAATGCAGTATATGAAATGATGATTACTGATTTGCGTCCCGAACTTGCCCGCATCAGAGCACCGATTGAGGTCGTGTACGCCTATGACTCCTTATTCGGGATCCCTGTAACCCGCGTGGATGAGATGTACCGTCAAGCCTATGCCTCAGCACCCGATATCCATTTCACCAGGATCGATAACAGTTTTCACTTTATTATGCTCGATCAGCCTGAACGGTTCTCCAGCACGGTTGAGTCATTCTTAAATAAATAAAAGCTCCCCTGAGTGCCCAGTGTGACGCAATATTCAACCCTTGACTGAGAAGAATGAGGTCCGTGCACAACACCGCGGGAAACAGGCAATAAAAAAGCCAACCCCATAACAAGGTTGGCTTTCTCTCAAACGATCCCTTTAGAGAAGGTAACGGGCGTCTTATGCTAGCCATTATGGCCGGACAAGCTTTGCTGGACTACAGCTTATGGGACAAGCATAAGACGTTTTACTTTAAGGCTATACAGGCAGGGGGGGCTGATAACTACAAGCCAATGATGCAATTGGTAAACGATATTTTGCCGGATTAACGGGCGAGGCCAACAGCTTTCGCCTGTGCTTGGTTATGTTTAAGCTGTTGCTCAATTTTTTGTACTGAAACCCCTGTTTCAATCGCGGTTGAACTGGCCACTGAACGGTAGATTTGTGTTTTCGTAATCTGATTAGGACTGGATTTTGTTTTCATGGTTTATTCCTTCTCATCGATTAGACAGAATTGTAGTTATTTAAACCGTGCTGGCAAATCTGGTCTTGGTTAACGCTTTAATTTTTCTATAGTGTGTCGCCATTTCGGCGTTGTAGGTTTGCAGACTGTATTTTGATTGCCAAAGAATCCGACCTCATTCACTGCCTTTTTCTCACTGCAGGTTTCCAGCCACTTAACAGAGACAAAATACTCGGATTTTTCAGGGGCATCCGCATTCTGTTGATAGAGTTCGCTGTACTGGTGCACATTCATCGCTAGTTTTTCATCACCGTCAGTATTGATGGTGAAGCTGCTGGCTAGTCAAGCGTATGCCCTTGGATTACGTTTTAGTGTAATTTTCAGGGCATGAAAGTCTATATCTGGCACAGGGCTTGCTGTTGCAGCCCTGACAACCTTAAACTTCAATCGACTCCGCGAACTCAAAGGGGGGGAATTCGCTACGGATTACTTTGGGTGTCTAATGTGATGCAGTGTTAAGCCTTGGACTGATAAGGATGAGGTTTACACACAGAAACCGGGGGAGAAAAGCCAATAAAAAAGCCAACCTCATAACAAGGTCAGCTTTCTCTCAATTGATGCCGTTTTTCTTTTCTAGCGCCGCCCAGTTTGTACGCGGAACTAAAAAAACGATACTCTTTCTAACCTAAAACACTGATAGTTTTTAGATTATTGATTTTAGACGTTGAACAGTGGTTTGTAAGTTAATTATATATGTCCACTCCCCCTAAAATGAGACAGTTATAATTAGATTTTCTGCCTTTACATTTGCAGAGGTCAAAATGAAAAAAGCACGGTTTACTGAAACTCAGCTCGTTAACATCCTGAAACTTTCTGATTCCGGCCTGAAGGTTGAGACAATTTGCCGCCAGAACGGGATCAGTAATGCAACTTTCTATAACTGGAAAGCAAAATATGGCGGCATGGAAGCCAATGATGTTAAACGATTAAAAGAGCTTGAGGACGAAAACTCCCGACTGAAAAAGCTGTTTGCTGAAATCAGCCTCGAAAATCATGCCATGAAGGAACTTTTCGCAAAAAAGGGCTGGTAATAACCGAGAGGAAATCCTGCGTCAGTTTGCTGACTGTTGCTGGTCTGTCGGTTATTACGGCTTGTAAACTGACCTCTTTGTCACGGGCGTCTTTCTATCGGCGCAGCACTGACTGGCGGGAAAAAGATAAGGCCGTGATCGATGCTATTCAGGCCATTTTTGTCTGAGTCACCTAAGGCTGGCTTCTGGAAATGCTATTACCGCCTCAGATTTAAAGATTTTATCTTCAATCATAAGCGTGTTTATCGTGTGTATTGCCGGTTAGGTTTAAACCTCAAACGCAGAGTTAAAAAGACGCTGCCAGAGCGTGAGAAAAAACCGTTATCTGTTGTAAATAAACCGAATATTCAGTGGGCGATGGATTTTATGCATGACGCTCTGTATTGCGGTAAGCGATTCAGAACGCTGAATATTATTGATGAGGGAACACGCGAATGTCTGGCTATTGAAGTCGATACTTCCTTGCCAGCAAACAGAGTGATCCGCGTACTTGAACGCCTGAAAGAAGAACGTGGGCAGCCTCAGCAAATCAGAGTTGATAATGGTCCGGAACTGATATCGGTTAACTTACTGAATTACTGTGAATATAATGATATTACACTGTGCCATATTCAACCGGGTAAACCGCAGCAGAATGGATTTATTGAACGTTTTAATGGTTCGTTTCGCCGGGAATTTTTGGATGCTTATTTATTTGAATCACTCAGTCAGATCAGAGAAATGGCCTGGTTCTGGTAGCAGGATTATAACCTGAATCGGACCCATGAAAGTCTGGGGCATCTTCCTCCGGAGATATACCGGAAACAGCTGGAAAACTCTAATCAGGTCTGTCTCAGATAACGGGGAGTGGACACAATGAAGTCAGGGGAGACATCCGAGATGCGAGCTGAGAATTTGCATTTTCAGTATGCATAACGCAGTATCTTCATATTAATGATTATGTTCTATGGTGTTACATATGATGTGAGATATTATAGATCGCTAAATAAATTTATATAAAAAAATTGTTTGTTTGTTTGTTTGTTTGTTTGGTGGTTTATGGATTTTTGCGAAAGTACTGCCTTAGAAATTGTAGAGCGTTTATGCTCTGCGTATGATGTTACAATACAGAAAGCATTGGTGCCCCAGCCGCTAACGTCAGTAATTGGGTACTGCGAGATAGCGTTCCGGGCAGTGCCTTTGTGAAATGTGTACTTGATACCGATAGTGATCTCTATTGGCTCACTACTGGTAAACTTGCAAATACAAATTTTAAAGAAAAAAGTGAATGAAACCAAGCTAAGGCTCTATACGATGAAATCTGGTCCAGCGTGTGTAAGCGAGTATTATGCCGCATACGGTTTTACACTTCAAAAGCAGCTTTGCGGCTTACTGGATATCTCATCAGGTACAGTTAGTACATGGGTACAGCGAGGATACTTTCCTGGAGATGTAGTTGCTACCTGCGCTTTAGATACAGGTGTATCACTAAAATGCACAGGTAAGGGAACATCATTTGGATATGCTGTTAAAAGTAAATCTATTAGTTCTTCAGTGCTCAAAAAGTATAATATTGATTCAGGCGTTTTAGGACAAAATGGGGAATGGATTTGTGATAAGTCGCTAATTAATTATCAACCAGAAAACTGTGATTTTGTTGAAAAATACAATGAATTTTGGATTGTTGGTTTTGAACAAAAAAAACTTAGGGAATGGTCGCTGGTTAATAGATGTCGATGGTCTTTATGATATATATGATCTTTCAAGAATACCTAGTAATAAGTTTGAACTAAGTTATAAGGGGTCTCACTTCCAATGTCTGGTTCCGGATGTGGTCTGTCTAGGTCTTATCAGAAAGACAATCATAAATAACTACCGAATTTTGAACTTTTGAGTAATGACATTTAAATTTAGACTAAGAGTGGGGGTGAATTAAATGAATGATATAATTGACATTGCAATCATGGAAATTGATGGGTTGGTTTATCGAGTCTCATCGATAATTCCTCAGTTGATTGAACCTGATGTGAGTACATACAAAGATTTAAAACGGCTATTACAGAAGACAAAAGCTTCTCTTTTTCAATTTAATAATATAATTAAAAAAAATAGTGATAATAAAGTGGATGTTGTTCGAGATAAGACTGGTTTATCATCTCATCTCCATGACTTTATTGGTTATACTCAACGGGCAAATAAGGCACATGACCGTGAGGGGATAGGTTATGCTGAAAACTATCTAGAAAATCTAAAAAGATTTAAACATCTCTTTGATTCTTACCAAAGAGATGTTGTAAATTATTTGAATGAATATAAAGCTCATGGGAATTTGAGTTTTAACTCCAATGAATTTATGATTAACGAATATATCGATGATTTGAAACATACTTATGCAAGTGCAAAAAAACTCGTTGACGATATATATAATGAATACAATTCATTAGAAACAAATTTATCCAAATTAAATCTTCAGCAAGACAAAATAGAAACACTTGAAGTTAATTATCGGAAAGCACTTTCTAAATTTACGGTAGGGAGTGAGGAGTATAAAAATAAGCTTGCTGAACTGGATGTTGGATATGCAAAGGCAACAGAGTTTTTGGTAATGTATCAAAATGTTAATGTTGATTTATCTGATCTTAGGAAAGAAGTTTCAAAAACTGTAAGTGATGTGAAAACGTTAACTTCATTTGTACAGAAGCATAATGACATTTATAAGAATAACAATGATGATTTAAGTGTTTTAATTGCAACAGTAAAAGGAATTGTTGGAAATGCGACTGCAGCAGCAGTTGGGCAGCATTTTAAAATTCAATATGACCGTTCGAAACGCTATATCGCTTTGTGGCCATCACTTGGGGCTTTATTTCTCTTGAGCGCAATAGCAATATGTTTGCTGACTGTTTTTCCTGAAATTTATGTTGGGATTTTTGGTAGTGAGGTGAGTGCTCATAATTTTAATAGCGAAAATATTCCATACATTATTTCTAGGATTTTGGTTGCGCCACTATTTTTGGTCGGCGCATGGTTTTGTGCAAGTCAATATATCAAACAGAAAAATATTATCGAAGATTATGCGTATAAAAAAGTTTTATCTCTATCGTTAATGTCAATTAAGAGTGAAATAGAAAAGACAGGCGAAAAAAACACATCTGCATTTATAAAGGCAGTTCAGAAAGAAATATTAAGATCTCCTCTTGATTCGCTTGATAGAAAACATTTTGGTAAAGAAATGAAATTATTAGGTGAAGTCCAAAGTCAAATACTGACTAATTTAGCTGAACAATTAACTAATAAAGATAAAAAAAAGGAGAAGGAAAAAGTTGATGACTGAGATGAATAGCAGTCTTTCAAAATTTATATTTTATCTTCTTCCATTTAATAGGGACTTTGTAGTAGACGTTTTGTAGTCTAAAATGTTGTAACTCATTGAAATAAAGTACCGAATGTCGTATTCGGTATTTTATCATTTTACTAGGAGGCACATCGACCATGAAGAAGACTTGCTATACCTATTGTCTCCCCCCCTAAAATGAGACAGCTATAATTAGATTTTCTGCCTTTACATTTGCAGATATCAAAATGGAAAAAAACATGGTTTAGTGAAACTCAGATCGTTAACATCCTGAAGCTTGTCGATTAGGGCCTGAAAGTTGAAGAAATCTACCGTCAGAACGAGATTAGTAATGCCACTTTCTATAACTGGAAAGAAAAATATAGCAGAATGGATTCTAATGATATTAAACTATTAAAAGAAATTGAGGATGAAAATACCCGGTTGAAAAAGCTGTTTGCTGATGATCCCTCCCCAATATCCGTTCCAGGCTAAATCAGAGATCCGAACCTTTTTGATGACTTCGGGCAAATTCTGCCGGAGTCAGGTTATTTAACGAAGAATGCGGACGAAAATGATTATATTCTTGCCGCCAGTGTTCAATTTTCTCCTGAGCATCTTCCAGAGAAAGGAACCAGTGCACGTTCAGACATTCATCCCTCAGACTGCCATTAAATGACTCGATAAAGGCATTATCTGTGGGCTTTCCGGGGCGCGAAAAGTCCATCGTGACCCTGTTTTCATACGCCCATCGGTCCATCGACTTCGAGATGAATTCGCTGCCGTTATCTGTCTGCAGCCTTTGTGGAATACGCCCCAGCGAATGTTTTAATCTGTCCATGACAGCCACAACATCATCTCCACGTAACCCCTGACCGACCTCGATCGCCAGACATTCACGACTAAAATTATCCACTATAGTTAGCGCCCTGACCCGACGCCCGTTGAACAGATTATCAGCAACGAAATCCATGCTCCAGCACTGATCTAACGCGGTCACTTCTGGACGTGCGTGCGTGTGCCTCGCTGTCACATGCCGCCGCGGACGTTTCGAACGTAGATTGAGACCCTCAAGACAGTAAATTCGGTGAGTTTTCTTGTGGTTAACAAGCCAGCCTTCTCTCCGCAGCAGGATATGAATGCGCGGACAGCCATAACGGATGCGCGTCTCCGCAATTTCCCGTATTCGCTGAGTAATAGCCCGATCGTCACGATGGCTACGATAGTTGTATACAGTGCGGCTCTGTATCATCAGCCAGCACCCTCTGCGTACTCCGATACGGTACGCCGCCAGCAGATATTCCACGGCATCGCGCCTCTGCAGTGGCCTCAGAACTTTTTTCGGATGACATCCTGCAGCATTTCCTTATCCAGACTCAGATCGGCCACCAGACGTTTGAGGCGCTGATTCTCATCTTCAAGCTGCCGAAGACGGCGCAATTCCGTGACACCCATTCCCCCAAACTTCTTCTTCCAGTTGTAAAATGTCGCTTCCGAAATGCCCATCTTCCTACAGACTTCTTCCACTCGAGTACCCGTTTCAGCCTGTTTGAGTGCAAAAGCGGTTTGTTCTTCGGTATAACGCGTCTTTTTCATAATGAATGACCTCTTTTGGGACGGAAAAGAAAGGCCGAAAACTCTACTTTACAGCGGTACTGAACGAAGGGGGAAGATCACAATTGCGCCAGAGTTATTGAAACAAGTTCAGGTCCGTTGTCCATCCCCATTTTCAGTGGATATCCACGGTTCGCCACGATCCTGTCCAGCACCCGGACAACCCGCTGAGCCGGAATATTCAGGTCGATTCCTATTGCCAGTGCTTCACGATTAAAGTCATCCACAACATTGAAGGTTCGAAATCGTCGTCCACAAGTCAGGGCATCATGCATAAAATCAATCGATCCGTTCTGGTTAAGGGCCTCTGGTGTAGCCAGCAGTGCCGGATTAAGCACCGGCAAACGTTGTTTTCCTTTACGGCGAAAATTCAGTTTTAGTATGCAGTAAATACGGTGAACTCGCTTATGGTTCCAGATGTGACCCTGCCTGCGAATGACCTGAAAAAGCTATTTAAAGCCGTATCGCGGATAACGTTCAGCGGCTTCCGTCAATGTTTGAACCACCGGTTCGTCACGACGGATATCGGGCTGATAGAAAAATACCGTCCTGCTCAGTGATAACGTCCTGCATGCCTGACGTACGCTCATCGCAAACTGCGAGACCAGATAGCTGGCGAGCTCACGCTTTATCACTGGTTTTAAAGTTTTTTTCAATGACATCTTTCAATGCCCTGCATTCCAGACTCAGGTCAGCAAACATCTGTTTGAGACACCTGTTTTCATCTTCCAGATTTTTGATTTTCTTAATGTCAGCAGTTTCCATCCCGCCATTTCAGAAGCCAGTTACAATAACTGGCTTCTGAAATGGCGGCCTTACGGCAAACATCTTTGACTGTTCGACCTGCTTCGACTGATTTCAGAACGGCGATAATCTGGTGTTCGGTGAATCGTACTTTACGCATGGCGATCTCCTTCTGGGGACATATTCAGTATGTCGGAAGATCTCTAAAAGTGAATGGTTCTTTTTGCAGGGAAATTTACATAACCATCATGTAGTTATTACCTATAAAGGGGTATGAAATTCACTACTGCTCACTTTGTGTGTCCAATATGAAGTAACGTTTAACCTTTGACTGATAAGAATGAGGTTTACACACAGAAACCGGGGAAGAAAAGCCAATAAAAAAGCCAACCTCATAACAAGGTCAGCTTTCTCTCAATTGATGCCGTTTTTCTTTTCTAGCGCCGCCCAGTTTGTACGCGGAACTAAAAAAACGATACTCATTCTAACCTAAAACACTGATAGTGTTTAGATTATTTATTTTTAGACGTTAAACAGGAAGTTCATCACATCGCCATCTTTAACGATGTACTCTTTTCCTTCTGCACGCATTTTACCGGCTTCTTTAGCACCTTGTTCACCTTTGTAGGTGATAAAGTCTTCATAGGCGATGGTCTGGGCGCGGATAAAGCCTTTTTCAAAGTCAGTGTGGATTTTACCTGCGGCTTGTGGCGCGGTAGCACCTACCGGGATGGTCCAGGCACGCACTTCTTTGACACCCGCGGTGAAGTAGGTTTGCAGGTTAAGCAGGGCGTAGCCAGCACGAATAACGCGGTTCAGGCCGGGTTCTTCGATACCCAGTTCAGCCATAAACTCTTCGCGATCGCCGTCGTCGAGTTCAGCAATGTCAGACTCAACAGCAGCACAAACTGGAACCACAACAGACCCTTCGGCAGCAGCAATTTCGCGCACTTTATCCAGGAACGGGTTGTTCTCAAAACCATCTTCGCTGACGTTAGCGATATACATCGTTGGCTTCAGGGTCAGGAAGCTGAGGTAGCGAATAGCCGCTTTATCTTCTTCAGTTAAGTTCAGCGCGCGCAGCATACCGGCATTGCTCAGGTGTGGCAGACATTTTTCCAGAGCGGCTTGCTCGGCTTTTGCGTCTTTATCGCCACCTTTGGCTTTTTTCTGTACCCGATGCAGCGCACGTTCGCAGGTATCGAGGTCAGACAGCGCCAGTTCGGTATTAATGATGTCGATATCTTCTGCTGGGTCAACTTTACCGGCAACGTGAATGATATTGTCATCTTCAAAACAGCGAACCACATGGCCGATAGCTTCAGTTTCACGGATATTGGTCAGGAACTGGTTGCCCAGGCCTTCACCTTTGGATGCGCCTTTAACCAGTCCGGCAATATCAACGAATTCCATGGTGGTTGGCAGAATACGTTGTGGTTTAACGATTTCAGCCAGTTTGTCCAGACGCGGGTCCGGCATAGGCACTACACCGGTGTTCGGCTCAATAGTACAGAAAGGAAAGTTGGCAGCTTCGATGCCCGCTTTGGTGAGCGCGTTGAACAGGGTGGATTTACCGACGTTAGGTAAACCAACAATACCGCATTTGAATCCCATGGTTTAAATCACCTTAATATATTTATAATCAATGAATTAGTTTGTTTTCATTGAAGAAATGTAGTCAACTTTATCTATTATACACTTAAAGCCGGGTAATCGGGCGCAGAAATGCTTTTCTCTGTCATTAAACAGAGCCTTTACTGAGCTTTAAATGTGTGTAAACGGTTAGTGGCTTTGGTTAAGCCTTCTTTTAACCAGATATCAGTACAGCGCGTGGCTTCATCAATCGCATCATCAATCAGCTTTTGCTCACTGAGTGGCGGTTTACCCAGTACAAAACCGACAACTTTATTTTTATCGCCTGGATGACCAATACCGACCCTTAAGCGGTGAAAACCTGGGTTATTGCCCAGTTTGCTGATGATATCTTTCAGACCGTTATGGCCGCCGTGGCCGCCGCCGAGTTTAAACTTTGCCACCCCGGGCGGTAAATCCAGCTCATCGTGAGCCACGAGTATTTCTTCTGGCTGGATGCGATAAAAATTCGCCATCGCGCCAACCGCTTTACCACTGAGATTCATAAAAGTGGTGGGGACCAGCAGACGGACATCTCCACCATCAATATTCAGCCGCGCAGTATAACCAAAGAATTTAGCTTCTTCTTTTAGCGTCTGATTATGTCTGCCTGCCAGCAAATCGACATACCATGCGCCGGCATTATGCCGGGTGGCTGCATATTCCGCACCTGGATTAGCCAGGCCGACAATTAATTTAATGCTCACATTTATTTCCTGAAAAAACAGTTCAGAGCCGGGTAGTTTACTGTGCCGACGCCCGGTTGACAAAGTGCAATATTTTTTCGATAAGGGCACAGAAAGATAAATTTAGTTTTGCCCGCAACTGTGATCTGTCCCGCAAGCCTGAGGTCCGACCTCGGCTATACTACTGTAAAGATAATTAAATATACTCTGGTTAGTCCGTCGGTCCGGCATTTAGCGGAGGTGGGTTATGAAACGTAAAAATGCAGCATTATGTGGCAACATCTTTATGGGATTAGGTTTGGTGGTCATGGTTCTCGGATTTGTGGGGGCCGTTATGAATCACGTACCGCAGTTTAGTTTACCCCCAGTTGTGGCTTCGGGGGCAGTGTTAGCCATCTTTGTTGGCGCGGTGGTATGGCTTGCCGGGGCACGTATTGGTGGTCGTGAACAAATCAACGACAGATACTGGTGGGTACGCCATTTTGATAAACGCTGCCGTCGTGACGGACATTAATTGACTGTCATGCAGCGTTAGTTTCCCGGCGATGCTCGCTGGTGATAGATAAAACCCGTAATCTTGCCGGACTGCGGGTTTTATGCCGCTTAATATACTGTTCTGTCCCGCACCAGCGCTTTTACTGCAAATGTTCTTCATCCTGAGCAGGTCATAGTGTGCGGATTAATTTCGCCGGATTCCCCGCATAAATACCTTTTATTCCGATGGGTTTTACCACCACCGCGCCTGCGCCGATAACTGTTCCGCTACATATCGAGGGTGATAAAATAGTCGCCCCACTGCCGACAGTCACCGAATCTCCGAGAGTTATCCTTAGCCAGTTTTCCGAAGCAGGATCCGGTTTGCCTGTACGAAACAGATCGTTAGCAAAGCTAACGTTATGGCCAATAAAGCAGTTCTGACCCAGGGTGACGTTTTCGCAGATAAAAGTATGTGACTGGATCCGACTCCCGCTGCCTATCACGCATCCTCTCTGTATTTCAACGAAAGGGCCGACAAATACGTTATTACCGAGTTCACACTCATAGATATTGGCAGGTCTGACGATGCAGACATTTTTCCCATATATAACGTCCCGGACATCTGATTCGATAAATTTCATCTGGATACACTCTACATTGATGACAGATATAATAAATCAGACCTGTCTTCGGACAATAGATTCAGACAGAAATAGCGGTACGGGGATTTTATCACTGGTCAGTTAATCAACCGGGTATAAGAAGCACAAATGTGAATTAAAGCAGGGAGCAGGCGGGATAAATAAAAAACCCGCTACGAATAGCGGGCTTAAACACCGTTTGATTAATGCTCAAACATCGCAGAGATAGACTCTTCGTTGCTGATACGGCGAATGGCTTCAGCCAGCATACCTGACAGGGTCAGAGTACGAACGTTTGGCAGAGCTTTAATTTCTGCTGACAGCGGAATAGTGTCACAGACAATCACTTCGTCAATTACCGAATTGCGCAGGTTGTGCACAGCATTACCAGAGAAGATTGGGTGTGTTGCGTAAGCAAATACGCGTTTAGCACCACGCTCTTTCAGGGCTTCAGCCGCTTTACACAGTGTTCCACCGGTATCAATCATATCATCAACAAGTACGCAGTCACGGCCAGAAACATCACCAATGATATGCATCACTTGGGAGACGTTTGCGCGTGGGCGACGTTTATCAATAATAGCCATATCAGTATCGTTAAGCAGCTTCGCAATAGCACGAGCACGCACAACACCACCGATATCCGGGGAAACAACAATAGGGTTTTCAAGACCGATTTGTAGCATATCTTCTAGCAGAATAGGGCTGCCGAAGACGTTATCAACCGGGACATCGAAGAAACCCTGGATTTGCTCTGCGTGCAAATCGACAGTCAGTACGCGGTCAACGCCGACGTTTGACAGGAAGTCAGCCACAACTTTCGCGGTGATGGGAACACGAGCAGAACGCACACGGCGGTCTTGACGGGCATAACCAAAATACGGAATAACGGCGGTGATACGCCCGGCCGAAGCACGACGCAGAGCATCGACCATGACAACCAATTCCATCAGATTGTCGTTTGTGGGAGCACAAGTGGACTGGATGATGAATATATCACCACCGCGTACATTTTCATTGATTTGTACGCTTACTTCACCGTCACTAAAACGACTGACTGCGGCGTCACCAAGAGAGGTGTACAGGCGGTTGGCAATACGTTGTGCTAGTTCCGGGATAGCGTTACCAGCAAAAAGCTTCATATCAGGCACGAGAAGAACCTCAGATGCGTCCAGTGGTGGATAGTGACTACCGCAAAAGGTGCGGAAGGGTAGTACCTATCCATGCGATGTATTTAAAAAAGCACGGTGCAACGTCTGAAACAAGGTGACGTTGTCACCAATGCTTAGCCTGCCCGGATAAAGCCTGGTGCAGTGGAGAAAGGTTAGCGCCTCGCGCAACAAACCCATGCAACCCATCCGGGGCCTGCTTAAGCACCTGTCTTGCAGCGTGCTCGGTGTCAAATTCTGCAAACACACAAGCGCCGGTGCCAGTCAGGCGTGACGGAGCGTATTCTAACAGCCAGGAAAGCAGTGCATCAACCTCGCAAAACCGATTTCTTACGATAACCTCACAATCGTTGCTAAATTCACAATTTAGTAAGGTATCGATTGACCTGACGGGCGTTTTGCGCGGTAAGTCAGGATCGGCGAAAATGGCCGGTGTGGAGACACTGACTGCCGGGTGAGCGACCAAATACCATTTTTCTTCCGGACTCACGGGTGTCAGCTGTTCGCCGATACCTTCGGCAAACGCCGCATGTCCGCGTACAAATACCGGCACATCTGCCCCTAACTGGCGGCCTAGCTCTGCCAGTTCATCTTCCGTGCAGCCGGTATTCCAGAGCTGGTTTAATACCACCAGAGTGGTGGCTGCATTAGATGACCCGCCGCCGAGTCCGCCGCCCATGGGCAGTCGTTTTTCAACGCCGAGATTAGCGCCGGCCCCTGTGGGTAGCGTGCCTTTGGCGCGAGTAAAAGAGACCAACAGCTGTGCTGCACGCATAATCAGGTTATCAGCATCATCAACCCCCGGCAGCGGCGACGCCAGAGAGATCTTGCCATCCTGACGCAGCTCAACCGTCAGGGTGTCGCCATAGTCCAGAAATTGGAATAAGGTTTGCAGGTTATGGTAACCGTCAGCGCGACGTCCGGTGATATAAAGGAAAAGATTTATTTTTGCCGGAGAGGGCCAGCGCGTTATCATTGGCCAACCGTCCAGTTATCCATTTTTAATTTAATACGTAGCGTCCCGGTGCTGAGTTCCATATTTGAGGGAAGAGCCGGGTTGATACTGTTATCATAGCCGCTATAGACAACTTTCCACGTTTTACCATTTTGCTGATAATTGAGCTCTTTTAGCTGATATTTATCATCGAGACGGTAATCTGTTGCCTCACCAGGCAGGCCGAGTATCCACTGACGTAAGCTATTTAGCGGGATCGGCATACCGCTCAGCCTGGCCAGCGTTTGTTCCGCATCCTTAGTCACATAGCGGTCGCCATTACCGGTCGTCAGCTGTACCTGGTCGGGCAGAACATTGAGTTCAAGCTCTGTACTGCCTAATGGGTTGGTGAGCAGCAGGCGGTAGCGTTCAGGATTGGTTTGCTGCCAGTTAAAACGCGCATAAATTTTTCGGTCATCGGCCAGATAAGCAAAGGCTCCGCGGGTTTGATATTGAGTAATCTTCTGCACAGCTTGCTGATGCTGCCGCCATTCAGGTGAGTCAGGACTTTTCCCTGGTTCAGTCGGTGAGTGAGTCACACAGGCCGTCAGTACTAAACTGGCCAGCGGCAAAAGGTGTTTCAGACGAAGTCCTGTAATCAACATGGTCAGCTTATCCATTAATACATTTGGGCAATTATCATTAATGCTAACGACAGTATAAGAGGGCGTCTACTATCATCTTGTCCTAAATCATAAATAAGCACAGCGCGTTGCTATGCGCAGCTCCCTTTTATTGGTCGCGCGCATCCTGTATGATGCTCCAACAAATCCTTATCAACGTTAAGTCTTACTCAGATTGCGATATGAGCCTGTTAGCACTAGGAATTAACCACAAAACAGCACCGGTATCGCTGCGAGAGCGTGTCACGTTTTCGCCGGATACGCTCGACCAGGCGCTGGGAAGTCTGCTTGCCCAACCTTTGGTGCAGGGCGGGGTGGTGCTGTCTACGTGTAACCGAACAGAACTTTATCTGAGTGTTGAGCAACAAGAAAATCTTCATGAACAGCTGGTTAATTGGCTATGCAATTACCACAACCTTAATGAAGATGAAGTGCGTAAAAGCCTTTACTGGCATAAAGGTAATGATGCTGTCAGCCATTTAATGCGTGTCGCCAGTGGTCTTGACTCACTGGTCCTCGGCGAACCGCAGATCCTCGGGCAGGTAAAAAAAGCCTTTGCGGACTCGCAAAAAGGCCAGGCGCTCTCCGGTGAACTTGAACGTATGTTCCAGAAATCGTTCTCGGTTGCCAAGCGTGTCAGAACTGAAACGGATATTGGTGCCAGTGCCGTTTCCGTTGCCTTTGCTGCCTGTACTCTGGCTCGGCAAATTTTTGAGTCACTCTCCGAAGTTACCGTTTTACTGGTGGGCGCAGGGGAAACCATTGAACTGGTGGCCCGCCACTTGCGTGAGCATAAAGTCAAAAAAATGATTATTGCTAACCGTACACGTGACCGCGCGCAATTACTCGCAAACGAAGTTGGGGCTGAAGTTATTAGCTTAAGTGAAATAGATGTGCGTTTAGCGGATGCAGATATCGTTATTAGTTCAACAGCCAGCCCGTTGCCTATTATGGGCAAAGGTATGGTTGAACGTGCATTAAAAACGCGTCGCAATCAGCCGATGCTGCTGGTGGATATTGCTGTACCTCGGGATGTTGAACCTGAGGTGGGTAAACTGCCTAACGTCTACCTTTATAGTGTGGACGATCTTCAGGCTATTGTTCAGACAAATCTCGCCCAGCGTCAGGCTGCCGCCGTGCAAGCCGAAACGATTGTGGCGCAGGAATCCTGTGAGTTTATGGCCTGGCTACGGGCGCAGAATGCGTCAGAAACCATTCGTGAATATCGTCACCAGGCTGAAGAAATACGCGATGATCTCACTGCCAGAGCGCTCGCCTCCTTACAGCAAGGCGGTGATGCGGAAGCGGTGCTTCAGGAACTGGCATGGAAGCTGACTAATCGTTTGATTCATACCCCAACAAAATCTCTGACGCAGGCCGCCCGTGACGGTGACCATGAACGTCTGCAAATCCTGCGTAACAGCCTCGGGCTGGATTAGATTAAATCCAATAACTCTTATTACAAGGTGAAACACCGCCTATGAAGCCTTCTATTGTTGCTAAACTGGAAGCCTTACAAGAACGTCATGAAGAAGTTCAGGCCCTGTTGGGCGATGCTGCAACTATCGCCGACCAGGATCGTTTTCGTGCGTTATCGCGTGAATATGCACAGTTAAGCGACGTGTCAGCTTGCTTCCTGCAATGGCGCCAGGTTCAGGAAGATATTGAGACTGCTGAGAGTATGCTCAGCGATCCTGAAATGCGTGAAATGGCACAGGAAGAATTAAATCAGGCCAAAGCCAGCAGTGAAGAATTAGAACAACAGCTGCAAGTGCTGTTGCTGCCAAAAGATCCTGATGATGAGCGTAATGCGTTTGTCGAAGTCCGTGCCGGTACCGGCGGAGATGAAGCGGCTCTGTTTGCAGGCGATCTGTTCCGTATGTATAGCCGCTATGCAGAGTCTCGCCGCTGGCGTGTCGAAGTCATGAGCGCTAACGAAGGCGAACACGGCGGATTTAAAGAAGTCATTGCTAAAATCAGCGGTGATGGCGTCTATGGACGACTGAAATTTGAGTCAGGCGGACATCGCGTTCAGCGTGTTCCGGCGACAGAATCACAAGGGCGTATTCATACTTCTGCCTGTACTGTTGCGGTGATGCCAGAAATTCCTGAAGCGGAATTACCGGATATTAACCCGGGTGATTTACGTATCGATACCTTCCGTTCTTCTGGGGCGGGTGGTCAGCACGTCAACACCACCGATTCTGCGATTCGTATTACCCACTTACCGACAGGTATCGTGGTGGAATGTCAGGATGAGCGCTCTCAGCATAAGAACAAGGCAAAAGCGCTTTCGGTATTAGGCGCGCGTATTCATGCGGCTGAAATGGCAAAACGTCATCAGGAAGAGGCTTCCACTCGTCGCAACCTGTTAGGTTCCGGTGACCGCTCTGACCGCAATCGGACCTACAACTTCCCTCAGGGAAGGGTGACCGATCATCGTATTAACCTGACACTTTACCGTCTGGATGAGGTGATGGAAGGCAAAATTGATGCCCTGATCGAGCCGATAGTACAGGAGTTCCAGGCAGACCAACTGGCTGCATTGTCTGAGCAGGATTAATGGATTTTCAGACCTGGATAACCCATGCGGTTACGCAGCTTAAGTACAGTGACAGTCCAAAACGCGATGCACAGATCCTGCTGGGGTTTGTGACGGGGAAATCCCGTACATTTCTTCTCGCGTTTGCGGAAACGACTCTGACCGACGTCCAGTACAGCCAGCTAGAAATCTTGCTGGCTCGTCGGGTTAAGGGCGAACCTGTCGCTTATCTGGTCGGGGAGCGAGAGTTCTGGTCGCTCCCTTTGCGTGTTTCTCCCGCAACCTTGATCCCACGTCCTGATACCGAATGCCTGATAGAGCACGCTTTAACCTGCCTGCCATCGCATCCTTGCCGTATCCTGGATTTAGGAACTGGAACTGGGGCGATAGCACTGGCGCTGGCGAGCGAACGTCCGGACTGCGAGGTGACAGCATTAGATGTTGTTCCTGAGGCCGTGGCTTTGGCTCGCAGTAATGCGGAGAGTCTGGGTATCACCAATGTAAAGGTGCTACACAGCCATTGGTTTAATGCGCTGGATGCTCAACGTTTTGCTCTGATAGTCAGTAATCCTCCCTATATCGATGGTGACGATCCTCATCTCTCTCAGGGCGATGTGCGCTTTGAACCTAAAAGTGCACTGGTTGCTGATAATCACGGCCTTGCTGATATTGAAATACTGGTCAGCCGGGCTCGGGATTTTCTTGAACCTGATGGCTGGTTGGTTCTGGAGCATGGATGGCAGCAAGGTGCTCAGGTGCGGGAGTTATTTTTAAGCGCTGGTTTTACCGATGTGAGTACTAATAAAGATTATGGGGATAACGAGCGCCTGACATCGGGACGATATATTCCGTGATAAAGGTTCAGCGTTAAACCAAAAGTGCCTTTTAGGCCATAAATATTGGCTTTCACTATGGGTTTATCGTGATAGCGGCGGTGTTAGCTGACTGGCACCGTATTTAGCGTTATTATTTATGTCACTTTGGAATTTATTGGCCAGCGAATATCAGTAAAACCAGTAGGTCTATAGCCAAAATAACTCAAGTTACTTATAGGCGCAAAGAGAAGGCAGTCGATGAGCATAGATAAACTCTGTGATTCGGCAGTCTGAACGCCAGCAGCCCTGAGCAACTTGAAGTATGACGGGTGTACAGGTTTGTTATTTGTCTGGAGCGGTGGTGCACGACGTCCTCATTGCATTCACCACCACTAAAATATCGTTATTGGGGTAAGTATGAAGTCGTTAGCCGATTTCGAATTTAATCAGGCACCACTTTGTGAAGGCATGATTTTAGTTTCACAACTGATTCGGGATGACTTCCCCGTTGCCGAGGTCAATCGGCAACTCAGTCAGTTGGTTGCACTGGCGCGTGAAGAAATCTGCGAAGGCCAGCATCCTGACTTGCAGCTTCAAAAATTGCTTGAGCTATTTTATGGTTCATGGGGATTTAAAGATGCGAGTGGCGTTTATCGACTGTCGGATGCGTTATGGCTGGATAATGTATTGAAACAGCGACAGGGCAGTGCCGTGTCTCTGGGGGCTATTTTATTATGGGTCGCCGACCAGTTGAACATCCCGCTTATGCCGGTTATTTTCCCGACACAGCTTATTTTACGTGCGGACTGGATGGACGGTGAAATGTGGCTGATCAATCCATTTAACGGCGATACGCTTGATGAACATACTCTTGAGGTTTGGCTGAAAGGGAATGTCAGCCCGACAGCAGAACTGTATGAAGAGGATCTCGAAGAGTCAGATAACGCAGAAGTGATCCGCAAATTGCTGGATACTTTAAAATCGTCACTGATGGAAGAGCGTCAAATGGAACAGGCCCTTCGTGTCAGTGAAGTCTTGCTGCAATTTAATCCTGAAGATCCCTATGAAATTCGCGATCGCGGTCTGATTTATGCGCAGCTGGACTGCGAACATGTAGCGCTTAATGATTTAAATTATTTTATTGAGCAATGCCCTGAAGACCCGATCAGTGACATGATCAAAGTACAAATTAATGCGATTGCGCATAAGCAGATAACTCTTCATTAAGCGCACACCTAATTAAGGCGAAGATATGAAACAGAAAGTGATTAACATTGGTGATATCAAAGTCGCAAACGACCTGCCCTTTGTCCTGTTTGGTGGGATGAATGTGCTGGAATCGCGTGACCTGGCGATGCGCATCTGCGAACACTACGTTCAGGTAACGCAGAAACTGGGTATCCCGTACGTGTTTAAAGCGTCATTTGATAAAGCTAACCGTTCATCAATTCATTCTTACCGTGGCCCAGGCCTGGAAGAAGGGATGAAAATCTTTCAGGAACTGAAAGAGACTTTTGGTGTGAAAATCATCACTGATGTCCATGAAAGTTCACAGGCACAACCAGTTGCCGAAGTGGTGGATGTCATTCAGCTTCCCGCATTTTTGGCCCGCCAGACCGACCTGGTTGAAGCTATGGCGAAAACCGGGGCGGTTATCAACGTCAAAAAACCTCAGTTTGTCAGCCCGGGACAAATGGGTAATATTGTCGACAAATTTGCTGAAGGCGGCAATGACAAGGTTATTCTGTGTGACCGTGGTACGCAATTCGGTTATGACAACCTGGTTGTTGATATGCTTGGTTTTAGCGTAATGAAACAAGTGTCTAACGGTGCCCCGGTTATTTTTGACGTCACTCATGCCCTGCAATGTCGCGATCCGTTTGGTGCGGCGTCCAGCGGACGTCGTGGACAAGTCGCTGAACTCGCTCGTGCAGGTATGGCTACAGGCCTGGCAGGACTGTTTATTGAAGCGCATCCCGATCCGGCTAATGCACTGTGTGACGGTCCTTCAGCTCTGCCGCTGGCGAAACTGGAAGGTTTCCTGAGCCAGATTAAAGCCATCGATGACCTGGTGAAAGGTTTTGATGCGCTGGATACCAGCAACTAATTTCACTTATTGGTGATATAAAAAAACCCTTGTCATGCGACAAGGGTTTTTTTTGTCTGTCTGATTTAATCAGGCAAAAATAGTCATCAAGTAAGCGGCAAATAACGCTAAATGCGCTGAACCGTTAAGGACGTTGGTACGCCCGGTTGAAAACGATATCTGGCACAGCACAAGCGCTGACACCATCACGACCATCTGCGGACTGCCTAAAGCGAAGACTATTTCATTACCGGTTATCATGGCGATAATGGTCACAGCAGGAACCGTCAGTGAAATCGTCGCCAGTACTGAACCGAAGAACAGATTCATAGCACGCTGTACCTGATTATTCAGCACTGCTCGCAGAGCGCCGAGCCCTTCAGGAGAGAGGATCAGTAACGCTATCAGGAAGCCGGTAAACTGCTCAGGTGCATTGAGACTACTGAGTAAAAACTCCAGAGGGTTGGCATTCATCTTGGTGACAGCAATAACGGCTATCAGATGCACAATCAGCCAGGCCGTATGCCATTTTGAACTATGAGCTGACGGCTTGCCGTGGTGTGGGTCTCCATCATCACTTTCATCTTCGTGATCATAGATAAACAAACTCTGGTGCGTTTTGGTTTGAATTAACAGAAATACGCCATACATAGCCGCAGAAATCAGCGCGACTAACAGCGCCTGAGCGGTAGAGAAGTTTCCTGCTGGCAGAGCCATAGGGAATACCAGCACGATAATCGCGAGTGGAAATAGCGCTATCAGATACTGTTTGAGACCAAACAGGTTCAGATACTGTGTGGCGAATTTACGGCCACCCAGTAACAAGGAAAAGCCGACTAAACCACCCGTTACAATCATAATGATGGAATAAAGCGTATCACGCATTAACGTCGGAGCAGCGTCACCGGTTGCCATAAGGGCCGATATCAGGCTCACCTCAAGAATAACCACCGATAAGCTAAGAATAAGCGAGCCATAGGGTTCACCAAGACGGTGTGCCAGAACGTCGGCATGGCGCACAACGCTGAATGCACTCGTCAGAATAGCGACCAAGGCTAAAATATTGATCCCCACGACAACCGGCAGAGACTGACTGGAACCCCACATTGCCAGCACTGCCAGGGCGAGCACCGGGAAAATGAGAGAACTCTCCTTGTGGCGGGTTTTAACCGGCTCGTGTTGTATTTTTGACATTAAACGACTCCATTTCTGCAGATGATAACGAGTTTGTTTGCTGTAGCTCTGTTTCTAAGTGTAACAATATAGCAAAAAAAGGACTTTTTTACTTAAAAATTTACTTTTTTTTACCGCCTTTGTTGTTATTTTAATTTAGATCCCTATAAAAAGTGGTTTGTGTATATTTATTCAATTAAAACATCGAGATACAATTTTTATTGGAGCAAAATAAGATGTCTTTTGGCGTCTTCTGGTTATTCGCAAACTCAATCCTGAGTAAGAGGTCTTTTCCTTGGTTCAGTGGCGATCCGTGCTGAATAAACGAGCCGCTGGGATGACAACTGAAGTGTAGCAGCAGATCAAAACCCGAATATTTCATTCTTTTTTAGGAATAACATTATTTTCATAGCCTGACCAGAAAGGATCTGCTGACCTCGAGTCAATAGTTTAGCTCATCCTAATACCTGAAAATTGAAATCAGGCGCATATTTGACATTGATTATCATCAGTTAATTGATTATGGTCATTTTATCAGTCGATTGAATAGGATGATTCAATGTGGTTCAGTATAGGGATATTTGTGGTGGTGGAGACGTAACGTGTTAACCAGAGATTTCTTAATGAAAGCAGACTGTAAGACCGCTTTTGGTGACATTGAGGAATCAATATTATGGAGCCCTGAGCAACGATCCGCTTCTCTGGCGGCGACACTGGCCGGGCGTCCTGACCAAGGGCCGATATGGCTGTTTGGGTATGGTTCTTTAATATGGAATCCCGCGTTTGAATACCAGGAGGCTGCCCCGGCAACACTGAGCGGCTGGCATCGTGATTTCTGTCTACGACTGACTGCCGGACGAGGTACCGCAAGCTATCCTGGTCGAATGCTGGCGTTAACCGCCGGCGGTGAAACTACCGGGGTGGCGTTTCGTCTTCCTGATAACGGACTTGAGGATGAGCTTGCCCTGGTCTGGAAGCGTGAAATGATAACCGGTTGTTATCTACCGACCTGGTGTCCGCTCGCTCTGGATGACGGTCGTCAGGTGAACGCCCTGGTGTTCATTATGGATCCTAACCATCCTCTTTATGACGGCGATTCTCGTGCTGAAAAAATTGCGCCACTGATTGCTACCGCCAGCGGTCCGCTGGGCAGTAATGCTCAATATTTGTTTTTGCTTGAACAGGCGATGCAAGAGCGTGGAATGCAAGATGAAGGGGTTGCTGAGCTGGCGAGAAAGGTCCGCGAACAGTTAACTCAGCCTGCGGGCTGATGGTTTGAAGCGAACAGGCTGTGATAGCCGGGCAAGTACAGCGGGTGCCCGGTAGTTGTACAGGAGAATTTAAAAGGTTAAGACCTTATCTGCAGCCAGAACCCACTCTGCCAGTTCCACCAGTGTTCCAATATTAACGCCTTCTATTAACGGGAGTGCGCTGACACCTCGGCCTTCTGCACAGGTCTTACACAATTTGATCGGTACAGCTTGCGCAGTCAAAATTTCCAGCATTTGCTGGATATTATAACCTTCTGCGGGTTTTTGTCCGTTAATTCCGGCCGTCACCGCGTCGGACATTAAAAAGAGTTTTATTTCCGCTCCCGGAGTCTGCTCACCGAGCGCAATGGCTAAACGTAAACTATTAAACAGTGATTCACTGCCATAAGCGGCACCGCTGGTAATAATGACGATTTTTTGCACTTGTCTTCCCTCTGCTTATCACGACATCAGGAAAGTATAATCAATGATTAATTGCCGCGTATTGCGTAACAGCAGGGATTAGTTTGTTGAGCAGAAGAATGAGAATAAAAAAGAAGGAGATGGTGGTGGGGGAAGGATTCGAACCTTCGAAGTCGATGACGGCAGATTTACAGTCTGCTCCCTTTGGCCGCTCGGGAACCCCACCACGGGGTAATGCGCATTGATTGAAATGGTGGTGGGGGAAGGATTCGAACCTTCGAAGTCGATGACGGCAGATTTACAGTCTGCTCCCTTTGGCCGCTCGGGAACCCCACCACAGGGTAATGCACTTTACAGGCCAGTACGTTGTAAAGCGGGCGCATCATATCAAACGATGCGCCCCTGTAAAGACTTTATCGTAATAAAATGAACTGTTTGCCGTTTTTTTGCCCGCTATGCTGCTAGCGTAAACAGTTCACATAAAAGTGATTACAGAATAATCGTCCGGTTACCGTAGACAAAGACGCGTTGCGTCAGAACCTGATAAAGCGCACGACTAAGCACATTTTTTTCGACATCGCGACCTGCACGCATCATGTCATCAGCGCTGTAACTGTGATCAACATGAATAACGTCTTGCATAATAATTGGACCTTCGTCCAGGTTATCATTGACATAGTGCGCGGTAGCGCCAATGATTTTTACACCGCGCTCATAGGCCTGATGGTATGGGCGTGCACCGATAAAGGCCGGTAAGAATGAGTGGTGAATATTGATTATCTGATTCGGGAAGCGCGAAACAAACTCAGGCGACAACACGCGCATATATTTAGCCAGTACCACATAATCAGGCTGGTAGGCTTCAATGGCTTCGGCCATCAGGGCATCATGCTCAACTCGCGTCATACCTTCATGGCTGACCAGCTGGAAGGGGATATCAAAACGTTCCACTAAGGTGCGCAGCGTTTCATGGTTACCAATAACCGCAGAAATTTCCACATCCAGACCACCATAAGTGGCTTTCATCAACAAATCGCCGAGACAATGCGCTTCTTTGGTGACCAGAATCACAATACGGCGTTTTCCGGCAGGCGTCAGTTCGCGAACAGACCCTTCTGGTAAAGCACTGTCGAGATCGGCAAGTAATGTCGTGTCATTAAAAATGCCTTCCAGTTCGGTGCGCATAAAGAACCGCCCGGTACGATGATCAACGAACTCATTATTTTGCACAATATTCAGTTCGTGCTTGTAGCAAATGTTCGTGATACGCGCGATCAGACCTTTTTGGTCAGGGCAGATAGTGCGAAGAACTTTACGTTGTAATGCCTGCATGGAATGGTAAGTCCTGTTAGAGTGTCTGCAAAACGATAATGCTTTTAATGGATTATACCCGTCATACTTCAGGTTGCCAGGGTGTTAAGTGCGCTCAGCCCGTTGAAAGACATACCTGGGTATGCTTGTCGGGTTCTTCACTTTATTCTTGCGGGCAGCATGAAGGGTTCAGGGCATAAAAAACTACCCACAGCATTTTTTAAATTTTTTGCCTGAACCGCAAGGGCAGGCGTCATTACGACCAAATGAAGGGCGTATGCCATCGACATAGTACCATTGGTCGTTTTCTTTAAGGAAACGAGAACGTTCAATTATCGCCTTAAGATTACCCTTTTCCTGAAAACGAGCAACAAAACTGACATAAGCCTCGTTATCTTCTTTTCCAGGGGCCTCTTCAAAAATGGTCAGTCCTAACCATTCTGTGGAGCCAAAGCCTTCAGAAAGCTCTGATACTAAGCCCTGGTAACGACGCGTAGGATGCCAGCTGTTCACCAGATAATCTGCATTATGTAGAACAAATGCGCTATAACGAGAACGCATCAACTGCGCGGGTCTTGTCGGATGCTGGCTGGCATTTAGATAAGGCTGGCAACATAGGCTATACTCAGTACCACTGTCACACGGACACAGTCTCATTATTGCATCTCCAGGATAAAGTTATTTACAGACAATGGCAGGCATTATATTAACTGAGCAGTGACTTTGTCGTCACTGAATGATTCGCAATAAAATTGATTGAGACATAATGATACAGGTTAGAGATGACTGGATATGCCTGCCAGGCGTTGTGACAAGAATTGAATATCGAATAAATGTGATGGCAGTCGATAATATCCATCATAGGATTATCGGTAGTGACGGGTTTCGCGTATTTTTTGTACAGAATTCGGGCGCTGACTATTTCTTGATCCGGACACGCAGGATGCGTGTGTTACTTAGCAAGGAGCTTGCTATCTTGAAGAACTCACCATGGTTTTTTGATGTTTCTGTGTATGAAATCATAAAATATAACGGCTCTCATTGTCATTTCACTCCTCTTTGTAAACCAGACAACCTTTATTACTTACTCTCAGTCTCGGGCATTGACGAAAGAATTGAACAACTCCGCCCTGGATACGATAAAAATATTAAACTTAGTGACGGTCTCACGGTAGATTTTCTTCTGTTTGCACTATCAGGCGTACCTGAGCGTCAAATTAGTACTACAATCATTACACTGCTTCGACTGGTTGTCTCTGCTGTTATCGTGATGGAAGGTTTACGACATTTCCTCTGCTGGCGTTTGTCCACAGGAAATGAGCCCGTGGCGTTAAAAATGGGTCTGGTCATCTCAATATGCAGGGCACAGGGGAAAATAGGAAATGAGTATGTTTTTGTTTTTGTATTTGTCTTTATGATTGGCTTTGCCAGTTTTACATTAAGTTTTGCCAGTATCAGCGAAAGTGAACACCCTGTTGCGCGGCAATCGAGTTACTTTCAGCCTGAGGATAAGCCATGCGACGGCCACTAGAAGGAAAGCTGATCCTTATTGCGGATCAAGATATTGCCTTCGGTTCAGAGCTGGAGAACTATTTAAATTCATTGGGTGCGATACCTTTGGTCGTATCCGATGGTGTCAGTGCGATGGCAATATTTAATGACAGAAAGCCGGATTTATTGATTTGTGATCTCGCTATGCCGCAAATGTCGGGACTGGAGTTAATAGCAGAAATTCGTCTGCTCGACAGTGAAATCCCTATTTTAGTGATTTCTGCGACTAAGAATATGTCCGAAATAGCGAAATCTCTGCGGCTGGGAGTGCAGGACGTATTATTAAAACCGTTGAGTGATTTTGACCGATTACGTGAGACGGTTTTTACTTGTCTCTATCCTATGATGTTTGGTTCGCGGCTCGATGAGCAAGAGCGTTTATTTGAGGACTGGGACGCGCTCGCCCGGGATCCTGTAGCGGCATCTAAACTTTTGAAGGAACTTCAGCCTCCCGTCCAACAGGTGGTTGCCCAGTGCCGTATCAACTACCGTCAGTTGCTCTCCATTGATAAGCCCGGACTCGTCCTGGATATTGCACCGCTCTCGGAAATTGATTTAGCCTTTTATTGCCTCGATGTTACCCGCAGTGGTGATAATGGCGTATTAGCCGCACTGTTACTCCGTGTTTTGTTTAATCAGGTATTACAAGATCAGTTAATGCAACAGCAACAGCGATTACCCGAGCTAGCTCGATTGCTGAAACAACTTAATCAGCTGTTGCGGCAGGCGAATCTCACCGGACAGTTTCCGCTATTAATGGGATATTATAACCGCGAGCTGCGTGATCTGATTCTGATTTCTGCTGGCTTGAATGCCACCCTGAGTATTGACAATCAACATACTGAATTGAACAGCGGGCTCCCGCTCGGTACGCTGAGCAATGCCTATCCAAATCAAATGAGTCGACACTGTGACTCATGGCATTGCCAGATTTGGGGGAGTGGGGGCCATTTGCGCTTAATGTTGTCTACAGAGTGAACAGTCGGACAATAAAGCGTAATTAGTCTTATACGGACTTATGCGCGGGTGGTAATATCAGCGGCGTTTTTTCGTATTTATCCTAAATTAATAGCGACATGGATTAACGGCCAGCGTTTAACGCGAAAACTGATATAATCACATGTCTTTTTGATATTTATACCAAGCCTAAAACTTAAACGGTCCTGGAGATTTTTGATGGCTGCGATTAATTCTAAAGTAACAAAAGCTGTTATCCCTGTAGCGGGATTAGGCACGCGTATGTTGCCGGCAACTAAAGCAATTCCTAAAGAAATGTTGCCACTGGTAGATAAGCCGCTTATTCAATATGTCGTGAATGAATGTATTGCAGCGGGTATTACCGAGATTGTTCTGGTTACTCACTCATCAAAGAACTCCATTGAGAACCATTTCGATACCAGCTTTGAGCTGGAAGCCATGCTTGAAAAACGCGTAAAGCGTCAGTTACTGGAAGAAGTCCAGTCTATCTGCCCACCGCATGTCACCATTATGCAGGTTCGTCAGGGACTGGCAAAAGGATTAGGACATGCTGTGTTATGTGCTCATCCGGTTGTCGGAGATGAGCCCGTTGCCGTCATTCTTCCAGACGTCATTTTAGATGAATTTGAATCCGATCTCTCCCGGGACAACCTGGCAGAAATGATCAGCCGCTTTGATGAAAGCGGTCACAGCCAGATTATGGTTGAGCCTGTGGCTGATGTGACGGCATACGGTGTGGTTGACTGCCAGGGCGCTGAGCTTTCTGCGGGTGACAGTGTTCCTATGGTGGGCATTGTTGAAAAACCGAAAGCCGATGAAGCTCCTTCAAATCTGTCTGTTGTGGGCCGTTATGTCCTCAGCGCAGGTATCTGGCCTCTGCTGTCGAAAACACCTCCTGGTGCAGGGGATGAAATTCAGTTGACTGACTCCATTGCGATGCTAATGGAAAAAGAGACCGTTGAAGCCTACCATATGAAAGGCGTCAGCCATGACTGCGGTAATAAGCTTGGCTATATGCAGGCTTTTGTGGAGTACGGAATTCGCCATAAAACGCTGGGCGATGATTTTAAAGCGTGGCTGAAAACGACTCTGGGCAGCCAGAAATAAGATAACTGGTTATACCCTTAATTTTTCGAGTTGAACGCAGGCAACGCCCAGGCAACTTGAAGTCTGACGGGTATATACCCCGGAGTGATTGCACTATACGCTCCCTGACGTGGCCAGCTTGTGAAAGCTGGCCACGTTTTTTATATCTGCCATATCATCGTTATTCTCTCTGTATTCTTCGCTGTGCACCAAAATAATCATCTGATTGAATTAACTATTTCTTAACCACTGCTGAATAAAAGAGCTCGTAGATATCGTTATTAATCAGGCAAGATTGCCTGTGCTTAAATGAAATCGTCTTGCCAGACAGGCGATGATTTACGTGGCTACCCCCAGAGCAGTCACCTGTTTTCCTTATTGTGCTGTGCGGACAGATAAATAACCGCTCTGTAAGCCACCACAGGCATCAATACAAGCTAACCGCTTAATAGTGAGTCTTCTTCCTGGGATCCTTCCCGTCGTTGTGCGAGCGCTCAATATCGACTACGAAGAGGAGTTTTCTTAACTTCCGTCAGGATAATACGCGGTGACAGAATTAATAGGGATGATGTTATATACGTCATATTTTAAACTATCGGCTCGTCACCCTCTTTTGACGGTGATATTCAAAATGATATCGATTCTCTGCACCTGTTACTCCTTGATACGTATCTTATTCAGGATACGGCTTTTTACTTGTCACGACAGCCAGCGTAAAGGTAATTAGCAGCGGGTATAAATAGCGTTGAAAGTTATATATCAGTGAGACATAAGTTTCTGCCAGCCTACTTTTGTAAAGTTTACAGAATCATGCTGTCTGCCGTTATCTACTGTCAGCCTGGATAGGGCATCCGAATATACTACTAAATAGTTAGATCCGACGGTCTGTCTCGCGAGAAGAGGGGATTGTTTACCCCCCAGCGAAAATGGAATAACACCCGGATGGTACTTCACAAGCCTTCGCGCGTTAAAAAATGGGACATGAGGAAATATTGTGCCTCAGGGAACGATTCAATACCTTGCTTATGATGTTATCCGGATGTTGTACGGGGATGAAAAATTGTCTGAGTCCTAATATGACCGCCATATTTTTAACTCGTCTGGCTATCTGGATATCTGGATATCTGGCTCTTGTATCAGAGTCATAGCCAAATTATTTCGGCTGAAGCGCGCAGTAATCATAATTTCCGGATAATAAGCAGGGGGAGAGGAGGGCTCAGGTGTAAGTCAGCAGATAAAAGAGGATATTGAGTCGCGTGAGGAATAATAAATATTATTTATTGTTTCTATATTAGTATTAATATTTCTGTACGGAACTGGCTGATAAGCGAGCTGATAGCCTGTTTTATTGCACAGAGACACTATAACTGGTAGGGATTAAAGCAGGGCTGTAACTTAGAGGCTTGATAATGCAGGGGGAACTGGCTGGTATCTGGAAAAGAAAAATCCTGCCGAAGCAGGATTTTTATAAGCAGCACTTAGGATATTAAAGCAGGAAATCATCCAGTGATTTACCTTGCTCATCCATTGCTTTTTTGATGATAGCAGGAGTACGACCCTGGCCAGTCCAGGTTTTGTTTTCGCCGTTTTCATCAATATAATGGTATTTAGCCGGGCGAGCAGCGCGCTTGCCTTTACCGGTAGTTTTAACTGCAGCCATGCTGTTCAGTAATTCGTTCGGGTCAATACCGTCAGCAATCAGCATTTCGCGATATTGCTGTAATTTACGGGTGCGCTCTTCAATTTCAGCTGCTGCAGCGTTTTCTTCTTCACGACGCTCATTAACAACAACTTCTAATTTCTCCAGCATTTCTTCCAGAGTTTCAAGAGTACATTCTCTTGCCTGTGCACGCAGTGTACGGATGTTGTTCAGAATTTTAAGTGCTTCGCTCATTTTAGTTTTCTCAAGATCATTTATTGGGGTTTGTTGAGATAATAATAGAGCCTTAATTTCCGTTCTGCAATAGGAAATAATGGCCTTCGATAAAAATAAATAGATATATACGCTGTTTTTAAAACTCTATAACTTAAATTGCCAGGAATTTTCCTGAATCGGCAGTCCTGTGAATGCATTTTTTAACCATCGCGGCTTTGAACCAAGGGGCTTGCCATGCAACTCAATTTAGCATTGAGTGATAATATAATGCTGAACTATTATAGAAACTGGGAACTGGAAACCGATTGCAAATGAAAAGAATTTCACTAATTTCTGATGCTGGGGCTTAAAATTAAAGCCTTTTTTTAGGTATCGTTACAATTCAACATAAATACTGACGCTGTATAATGAACGTGCTAAGCCATGATTTATATATCAGCAGAGGTTTGCCGCGTGCTTATCCAATACGGATGATGCCTCGGTTTTCGTCTTCATACATCCAGTAACTTAAGTGTTATCGCCAGCTGGCTGGTGGTTATCTATACTTATCACTGCGTAAACTGAGTTTCTATCAGCAACTCATATTATTTGGTTATAAACGCTGTGATACAATCTGACAAAGAAATTTCCATTTAGACTCAGGTGAAAAGCGTAATGGCACAACTTTATTTTTACTACTCGGCAATGAATGCCGGTAAATCGACGGCACTATTACAATCCTCTTACAATTATCAGGAAAGAGGTATGCGTACGCTGGTTTATACCGCTGAGATTGATAACCGCTTTGGTATCGGTAAAGTGAGCTCACGTATTGGTCTTGCTTCACCTGCTAAACTTTACCAACAGAAAACAGATTTATATGCTGAGATCCGTGCTGAGCATTTATCTGCACCTTTGCACTGTGTATTAGTTGATGAAAGTCAGTTTTTGACGCGTGAACAAGTTTATTCCTTATCAGATGTGGTAGATGAATTATCTATTCCAGTTTTATGTTACGGGTTACGCACTGATTTCCGTGGTGAACTATTTACCGGTAGCCATTACCTGTTAGCGCTTTCTGATAAATTAGTTGAGCTTAAAACCATATGTTTCTGTGGCCGCAAAGCGGGGATGGTCTTAAGACTCGACAGTGAAGGGCGGCCGTACAATGAAGGTGAGCAGGTGGTTATCGGCGGCAATGAGCGTTATGTCTCGGTATGTCGTAAGCATTATAAAGAAGCGCTGGTGAAAGGTTCCCTGCGCGATATCCAGATTGCAACGGGTCGTAAGGGAGATTGAGAGCCGTGAGGGTACTGAGGTTCTTATTGGCTTCCTGAATCCCCATACACGGCTGTATTGCACTCAGCGAGAGTTCCCTTAATAAGTCTCGTCCAGCACGTCCAGAGGCCTTTGCAGGCCTTTAGACGGAGATATACAGCAGTGCGTTTCCTTTATCTCCTCGAAGGTATCAGCCCGGGTCAGAACTCGGGTTTTCTCTATTCACTTTTTAGGATTGAATCAGTTTCGGTATTCTGCCGAGGGTGAGCAAATTTCAGGTAGAAGGGGCAGGGTGGCTAGCTAAGAATAGTCGTTCAGAGAGCGCTGGACGGGGCTGGTGGCGCTCTGATCGCTAATGCTGTACATCAGTCGGGGTGAATAAAAAAGCTGTCAGCGTTGCGGCCAGTGAGGATCCTGCTCTTATTAGAAGGTCAGTGGTTCTGGTGTTATCCGCGATCGGTTTTCTGGGGGCCAGAAACAATAAACCCCGAATATCGTAAAGGACATTCGGGGTTTAATTATGATGGCGATAATAAAATCGCCATCGCCTTTAATCAGGCATTATTTTTTAGCTTTTTTCTCAGTTTTAGGGGCAGCAACGGTTTCTTTAACCTCTTCCACTCCTTCGACAAAATCACGGCCGTAGTAGGTATCCAGCAGAATCTGTTTCAGTTCAGAGATCAGTGGGTAACGCGGGTTGGCGCCGGTACACTGGTCATCGAACGCATCTTCAGACAGCTTGTCTACATTTGCCAGGAAGTCAGCTTCCTGAACACCGGCTTCACGGATAGATTTAGGAATACCCAGCTCAGCTTTAATCTCATCCAGCCAGACCAGCAGTTTCTCAATTTTCACTGCTGTTTTGTCAGTCGGCGCGGTCAGACCCAAGTGGTCAGCGATTTCAGAGTAGCGACGACGGGCTTGTGGACGGTCGTACTGACTGAAAGCAGTCTGTTTAGTTGGGTTGTCATTCGCGTTGTAGCGGATAACGTTAGAGATAAGCATGGCGTTTGCCAGACCATGAGGAATATGGAACTGTGAACCCAGTTTATGCGCCATTGAGTGACATACCCCTAAGAAGGCGTTAGCAAACGCAATCCCGGCGATAGTCGCTGCACTGTGAACGCGTTCACGTGCCACAGGATCTTTAGCACCAAACTTATAAGAGTTAGGCAGGTTTTCTTTCAGCAGTTTCAACGCTTGCAGAGCCTGACCATCAGAGAATTCACTCGCCAGTACAGAAACATAAGCTTCCAGGGCGTGAGTCACTGCATCCAAACCACCGAAGGCACACAGTGATTTCGGCATATCCATCACCAGGTTAGCATCAACAATCGCCATATCTGGTGTTAAGGCATAGTCAGCCAGTGGATATTTTTGTCCCGTTGCATCGTCGGTGACGACAGCAAACGGGGTGACTTCAGAACCGGTACCAGACGTGGTGGTAACGGCAATCATCTTCGCTTTAACACCCATTTTCGGGAATTTATGGATACGTTTACGGATATCCATAAAGCGCAGCGCCAAATCTTCGAAATGAGTTTCTGGATGTTCGTACATCACCCACATGATTTTAGCGGCATCCATCGGGGAACCACCACCCAGAGCGATAATCACATCTGGTTTAAAGGAGTTAGCTAATTCTGCACCTTTGCGAACGACAGTCAGCGTTGGATCCGCTTCGACTTCGAAGAAGACTTCAGTTTCAACACCGGCGGCTTTTAAGACGGAAGTTATCTGGTCAGCATAACCGTTATTAAATAAGAAACGGTCGGTAACAATCAGTGCGCGTTTATGACCATCGGTAACCACTTCGTCCAGTGCGATTGGCAGTGAACCACGGCGGAAGTAGATAGATTTCGGAAGTTTATGCCACAGCATATTCTCTGCTCTCTTAGCCACGGTTTTTTTGTTGATCAGGTGTTTTGGACCCACGTTCTCAGAAATGGAGTTACCACCCCAAGAACCACAACCCAGTGTCAGAGAAGGCGCAAGTTTGAAGTTATACAGGTCACCGATACCACCCTGAGAAGCAGGGGTGTTAATCAGAATACGTGCAGTCTTCATTTTATCGCCAAAGAACTTCACGCGCTCAGGCTGGTTATCCTGGTCGGTGTACAGGCAAGAGGTATGACCGATACCACCCATCTCAACCAGTTTTTCTGCTTTCACAACTGCGTCGTCGAAGTTTTTCGCACGATACATGGCAAGTGTTGGTGACAGTTTTTCATGAGCAAAAGGCTCAGACTCATCAACGTCAGTCACTTCACCAATCAGAATTTTGGTGTTTGCTGGAACGCTAAAGCCTGCCAGTTCAGCAATTTTTGGCGCTGGTTGGCCAACAATCGCGGCATTCAGTGCGCCGTTTTTCAGAATGATATCCTGAACAGCTTTGAGTTCTTTACCTTGCAGTAAATAACCACCGTGCTCTTCAAAACGCTTACGGACGGCGGCATAAACTTCATCAACCACGATAACTGATTGCTCAGAAGCACAGATAACGCCGTTATCAAAGGTTTTTGACATCAGAATAGAGGCTACAGCACGTTTGATATCCGCAGTTTCATCAATGACCACTGGGGTGTTACCCGCGCCGACGCCGATAGCAGGCTTACCGGAGCTGTAGGCTGCTTTAACCATGCCCGGACCACCGGTTGCCAGAATCATATTGATATCCGGGTGATGCATCAGTGCGTTGGACAGTTCAACAGACGGTTGGTCAATCCAGCCAATCAGGTCTTTTGGCGCACCAGCGGCAATAGCTGCTTGCAGAACGATATCAGCGGCTTTATTGGTTGCGTCTTTAGCACGTGGGTGCGGAGAGAAAATGATAGCGTTACGTGTTTTAAGGCTAATTAACGATTTGAAAATAGCGGTAGACGTTGGGTTAGTGGTTGGCACGATCCCGCAGATAATACCGATGGGTTCAGCGATGGTGATGGTACCGAAAGTGTCATCTTCAGAAAGAACACCACAGGTTTTTTCATCTTTATAGGCGTTATAGATGTATTCTGAAGCAAAGTGGTTCTTTATTACTTTGTCTTCCACGATACCCATGCCAGATTCGGCAACGGCAAGTTTTGCCAGTGGGATACGTGCATCAGCGGCTGCCAGAGCAGCAGCACGGAAAATTTTATCAACTTGTTCTTGAGTGAAATTGGCATATTCACGCTGAGCTTTCTTCACGCGCTCTACAAGGGCGTTCAGTTCCGCGATATTAGTAACAGCCATAATGCTCTCCTGATTTTGTTAAACTTTTTTAGTCAATAAGCAGTGCAAAGCCAAAGTATAGTCAGCAAACAAAGATAATGTGTTAATAAAACAATGTGAATGAAATTTTATTAAACATTCTGCGCATTTACTAAAAAAGCTTGATTGTCTGGAACGCTATATTCATGCCCTTTTCGTTTTTAACCTGTTATCAAGACTAGCGATTTTTTGCCTTGCGTTATGTGATCTGTGTCACATAATTTCATTGCTGACTCCATTCAGCTGACATTATTCAGGTCTTTGAAATCACATAGAAAAATGATTACAATCTGGTTAACTTTTTAAGACGGAGATTTAACGGCGCAGCAACAAATCCATCCTATCTGCTCATAATTTGAATCAGGCAGGGTTTATATTATTAAGAATATAGCCGTGCGCAGGGATTTCTATTACATTACGCGGGTCTTTACCGCCATTTTCACTTTGTGGAGCTATGTGTGACGGAATCTTTCTTAGATTTTTCCACTTATATTAAATTTTTTATCGGGCTGTTTGCCCTGGTCAACCCGGTAGGTATTATTCCGGTTTTTATCAGTATGACCAGCTACCAGACAGCAGTCGCGAGAAATAAAACCAACCTTACCGCCAATCTTTCCGTGGCAATAATACTCTGGACCTCTTTATTTCTCGGCAACAGTATTTTGCAGCTGTTTGGTATTTCAATTGACTCTTTCCGCATTGCGGGTGGCATCCTGGTCGTGACCATTGCGATGTCGATGATCAGCGGTAAGTTGGGAGAAGATAAACAGAACAAGCAAGAGAAGTCCGAAAGCGTCATTCGCGACAGTGTCGGTGTTGTCCCACTCGCTTTGCCCTTAATGGCAGGGCCGGGGGCAATTAGCTCAACCATTGTCTGGGGTGTTCGTTATAACGACTGGTGGCATCTGCTGGGCTTTAGCCTGGCGATTGCACTGTTTGCTTTTAGCTGTTGGGCTCTGTTCCGCATCGCCCCTTGGCTGGTTCGTATGTTAGGGCAGACCGGCATCAACGTGATAACCCGAATTATGGGCTTATTGCTGATGTCACTGGGCATTGAATTTATTGTCACAGGGGTAAAATCTATTTTCCCGGGTCTCGTTGGATAATTTAACGGTGTGAAGAGCTTGTTACCTATTCTCCAGATGCTGCCTTTGTGCAGCCTCTGGAGACTAATAGTTTCAGGTTGAAATGATATAAGTGATTCATCTGTTATAACGACACAAAATGCTAAAAAATAACCATTTCGAGAAATTCACTGATATCAAACTTTTCAGTCATGTTACTTTTTTCACATTAAAAAATATTGCATATTTTATTGATTTAAAATCATTTTTTCTTTTATTTGTTGTTTATCATCTCGCCCGATAAGAAAAATAACGAGAATTACTTAACAAATCTGCAAATTGTATTGGCGGCGGCGCGATGCTTTTGATACTTTTCGCTCAAAATAATTCTCTCAGAAATGATCGTTTTTTGGTTGAGAATGATATCACAGACGCTTTTTGGTCTATGGAATAGTCTATTTATCACCCACGACCACGTAATCGATGGGTGACAGGAAATTGACGATGAGGTCGTCATAAGAACGACCCAGAAATAAAGTCGATGATAGCAAGCAGTACCGGTCAGATAGCCTTACTAGGGGTTTTCTCTGGTGTAAGGTTAAGCCGAATGGGTAACAACAAGTTGACGAATTGATCGACAATTATAATGAGTGGGGTACCAACAACATGACAATTATTTCCAAAAAAAGCTTAATTGCAGTGGGCATTGTGAGTGCGCTAATTTCTGGCAATGTAGCGATGGCTGCCGACGTTCCGGCGGGTGTCACGCTGTCTGAAAAACAGACTTTGGTCCGTAATAATGGCTCTGAAGTTCAGTCTCTCGATCCACATAAAATTGAAGGTGTGCCTGAGTCCAACGTCAGCCGCGATCTGTTTGAAGGTCTGGTTCTCAGCGGATTGGATGGAAAACCGGTCCCGGGCGTAGCTGAAAAATGGGAAAACAAAGACGGTAAAGTCTGGACTTTCCATCTGCGTAAAGATGCTAAATGGTCAGACGGTCAGCCTGTTACCGCGAATGATTTTGTCTACAGCTGGCGTCGCCTGGCCGATCCGAATACCGCTTCTCCATACTCCAGCTATTTACAGTACGGCCATCTTGCGAATATCGATGATATTATCGCCGGTAAAAAACCGACCAGCGATCTGGGGGTAAAAGCACTGGATGACCATACCCTGGAAGTGACACTGGATGAGCCAGTCCCGTATTTCTATAAACTCCTCGTTCACCCATCAATGTCTCCAGTACCGCAACGTGCTGTTGAAAAATACAATGAAAAGTGGACGCAGCCGGGTAATATCATCAGCAACGGTGCCTACAAATTAAAAGACTGGGTTGTCAACGAGCGTATGGTACTGGAGCGTAATCCTGACTACTGGGATAACGCCAAAACAGTGATTAACCAGGTTACTTATCTGCCGATTTCTTCAGAAGTGACGGACGTTAACCGTTATCGTAGCGGCGAAATCGACATGACCTATAACAACATGCCGATTGAACTGTTCCAGAAACTGAAAAAAGAAATTCCTGAAGAAGTGCGCGTATCTCCTTATCTGTGCACCTATTACTATGAAGTGAATAACGCCAAGGCACCATTTACTGACCCGCGTGTTCGTACCGCGCTGAAACTGGCAATGGATCGCGATATTATCGTTAATAAAGTGAAAAACCAGGGCGACTTACCGGCCTATGGTTTCACCCCTCCATTTATCGATGGCGCTGAACTGACTGAACCAGAATGGTTTGGCTGGACACAAGAAAAACGTAACGAAGAAGCCAAGAAATTACTGGCTGAAGCAGGCTATAGCAAAGACAAGCCTCTGACGTTCAACCTTCTGTATAACACCTCTGACTTGCATAAAAAGCTGGCGATTGCTGCATCAGCTATCTGGAAGAAGAACTTGGGTGTGGATGTGAAGCTTGAGAACCAGGAATGGAAAACCTTCCTCTCTTCTCGTCGTGAAGGCAACTATGACGTCGCTCGTGCGGGATGGTGTGCTGACTACAATGAGCCAACTTCATTCTTGAACGCTTTAAAATCTGACAGCTCCAACAACTTTACCGGTTATAAGAGCGCGGAGTTCGATAAACTGGTTGAAGGGGCTCTGTCGGCAACTTCAGAAAAGCAGCGTTCAGACTTCTACAATAAAGCCGAACAGCAAGCCGATAAAGATTCAGCGATTGTTCCGGTATTCTATTATGTAAACGCCCGCTTAGTTAAACCTTGGGTCGGTGGTTACACAGGTCAAGATCCACAGGATAATGTGTACGTGAAGGATCTGTACATTATCAAACATTAATGGCAAATCGTGGGGCAGTCTGCCGTGTGTTTAAACACGGAAATTCAGACTGCCCCATCGTGTCTTATTTACATCGCACTATAAAGGCACAGGCCAGAAGGTACGGGCAATGTTAAAATTTATTCTACGTCGTTGTCTGGAAGCAATTCCGACACTCTTTATACTTATAACTATTTCCTTCTTTATGATGCGTCTGGCACCCGGAAGTCCATTTACCGGTGAACGCGCGCTGCCGCCAGAAGTACTGGCGAATATTGAAGCGAAATATCATTTAAACGATCCGGTTTATCTCCAGTATTTTAGTTATTTAAAACAGCTGGGACAGGGTGACTTTGGGCCGTCATTTAAATACAAAGACTATTCAGTCAATGATTTGGTCGCTGCGAGTTTCCCGGTCTCTGCTAAGCTGGGGCTGGCTGCATTCTTGATGGCTCTTGTGCTCGGCGTCTCGGCTGGGGTGGTGGCCGCGTTGAAGCAAAATACCAAATGGGATTTTACCGTGATGGGATTTGCCATGACGGGGGTGGTTATTCCAAGCTTTGTCGTCGCGCCTCTTTTGGTGCTGATATTTGCGATAGATCTAAAATGGCTTCCCGGAGGCGGCTGGAATGGGGGATCGACGAAATATATCATCCTGCCGATGACCGCCCTGTCACTGGCTTATATCGCCAGTATTGCGCGTATCACGCGTGGTTCAATGATAGAAGTCCTGCATTCGAATTTTATTCGCACAGCAAGAGCTAAGGGTTTGCCCATGCGGCGCATTATTCTGCGTCACGCACTCAAACCGGCCTTATTGCCAGTGCTGTCTTATTTAGGTCCTGCATTTGTCGGTATTATTACCGGTTCGATGGTTATTGAAACCATCTTTGGCTTACCGGGCATCGGTCAGTTGTTTGTTAACGGCGCACTAAACCGTGATTATTCACTGGTTTTAAGCCTGACCATTTTGGTGGGCGCACTGACGATTCTGTTTAACGCCATCGTCGATGTGTTATACGCCGTTATCGATCCGAAAATCCGATACTAATGCTGGAGTGGTAATAATGTTAACCAAGAAAAATACCGAAGCGGTCGGTAACTTCAGCGAACAGCTAGAGGTAGAGGGCCGTAGTCTCTGGCAGGATGCCCGTCGTCGTTTCATGCATAACCGCGCGGCTGTGACCAGTTTAGTGATTTTATTTATCATCGCTTTATTTGTCACCCTGGCGCCGATGCTGTCCTCATTCACCTACTATGATGCTGACTTCGGCATGATGTCTGCTGCCCCGGAAACGGAGACCGGCCACTATTTTGGTACTGACTCCTCGGGTCGTGACTTACTGGTTCGCGTGGCTATCGGCGGGCGTATCTCGCTGATGGTAGGTGTTGCCGCCGCGCTAGTGGCTGTACTGGTCGGTACACTTTATGGTTCCCTTGCCGGTTATGTGGGTGGGAAAACCGACTCGGTGATGATGCGTTTGCTGGAAATACTCAACTCTTTTCCGTTTATGTTCTTTGTCATCCTGCTGGTGACCTTCTTTGGACAAAATATCCTGCTGATATTTGTGGCAATAGGGATGGTTTCCTGGCTCGATATGGCACGTATTGTCCGTGGTCAGACGCTGAGCCTTAAACGTAAAGAGTTTATTGAAGCAGCACAGGTCGGTGGCGTTTCCACCCTGAAGATTGTCGTGCGCCATATCGTGCCTAACGTACTGGGTGTGGTGGTGGTTTACGCCTCTCTGCTGGTGCCGAGCATGATCCTGTTTGAATCTTTCCTGAGCTTCCTGGGTCTGGGAACACAGGAACCCCTCAGTAGCTGGGGTGCCTTACTCAGCGATGGTGCTAACTCGATGGAAGTGTCCCCATGGTTACTGCTGTTCCCAGCCAGTTTCCTCGTTGTGACACTGTTTTGTTTCAACTTTATCGGCGATGGCTTGCGTGATGCCCTCGACCCGAAAGACCGATAAGGAGGTCCGCTATGAGCATGACGAATACTTCAGCGAAGACCACTTTGCTTAATCAAAAAGACGTATTACTGGATGTGAAGGATCTTCGTGTCAGCTTTTCTACCCCTGATGGCGATGTCACGGCAGTGAATAATTTGAATTTCAGTCTGTCGGCTGGCGAAACGCTGGGTATTGTGGGCGAGTCCGGCTCCGGTAAGTCACAAACCGCCTTTGCTCTGATGGGGCTACTGGCGGCGAACGGGAATGTGGGTGGCTCTGCTAAATTCAATGGCAGTGAACTGCTCAATATTCCAGAGACTCAGCTGAATCGACTGCGTGCTGAGCAGATAGCCATGATTTTTCAGGATCCGATGACGTCGCTGAACCCCTATATGCGGGTTGGCGAACAGTTAATGGAAGTCCTGATACTGCATAAAAAAATGAGCAAGGCCCAGGCATTTGAAGAGTCATTGCAGATGCTTGATGCGGTAAAAATGCCTGAAGCGCGTAAGCGTATGGCGATGTATCCACATGAATTTTCCGGTGGTATGCGTCAGCGTGTGATGATAGCGATGGCGCTATTATGTCGGCCAAAACTGCTGATTGCTGATGAACCGACGACGGCACTGGATGTGACCGTTCAGGCGCAAATAATGACGTTATTGAATGAGCTAAAACGCGAATTTAATACCGCAATTATTATGATAACCCACGATCTCGGTGTGGTTGCCGGTATCTGCGATAAAGTGCTGGTGATGTATGCCGGACGGACGATGGAATACGGTAGTGCACGTGATGTGTTTTATAACCCAGTGCATCCTTACTCGATTGGTCTGCTAAATGCGGTGCCGCGTCTCGATACCGAAGGTGAGTTACTCCAGACTATTCCGGGTAATCCACCCAATTTATTACGTTTACCTTCGGGCTGTCCTTTCCAGCCTCGTTGCCCGTATGCGATGGAGAAATGTACCACTTCTCCGCCGTTAGAAATGTTTGGTGAAGGCCGTTTGCGTTCCTGCTTTAGAGCAGTGGAGGAGTTAGTATGAGTTCCCTCGCTGAAGAAAGAAAAGTGTTGCTGGAAGTCAAAGACTTAAAAGTTCACTTTACCATCAAAGACGGTAAACAATGGTTCTGGAAACCTGCCAAAACGCTGAAAGCGGTTGATGGTGTCTCGCTGCGCTTGTATGAAGGCGAAACCTTGGGCGTCGTGGGGGAGTCAGGTTGCGGTAAATCAACACTTGCCCGCGCCATTATCGGTCTGGTAAAGGCGACCGAAGGGCGAGTCGCCTGGCTAGGCAAAGACTTACTGGGCATGAATGCTGATCAATGGCGTGAAGCCCGTAGCGATATTCAGATGATCTTTCAGGACCCGCTGGCGTCGCTGAATCCGCGCATGAATATTGGCGATATTATTGCCGAACCGTTACTGACCTATCATCCCAAAATGCCGCGCAAGGAAGTGCAAGAGCGCGTAAAAGCGATGATGATGAAAGTCGGTTTGCTGCCAAACTTGATTAACCGTTATCCTCATGAGTTTTCGGGTGGCCAGTGTCAGCGTATCGGTATTGCGCGCGCGCTTATTCTGGAACCAAAACTGATTATTTGCGATGAACCGGTATCGGCGCTGGATGTTTCAATCCAGGCCCAGGTGGTTAACTTATTACAGCAGCTGCAGCGTGAAATGGGCCTGTCGTTAATTTTTATTGCCCATGACCTGGCCGTAGTAAAGCACATTTCAGATCGTGTACTGGTGATGTATCTGGGGCATGCGGTAGAACTGGGAACCTACGATCAGGTTTATCGTAATCCACTGCATCCTTATACTAAAGCCTTGATGTCTGCGGTACCGATCCCGGATCCTGATTTAGAGAAAAATAAGGTCATCCAGTTGCTGGAAGGGGAATTACCTTCACCGATAAATCCACCCTCTGGCTGTGTATTCCGCACCCGTTGTCCGATTGCCGGCCCCGAGTGTGCCATCACCCCGCCAGTACTTGAGGGAAGCTTCCGTCATGCCGTTTCTTGCCTGAAGATTGATCCGCTATAGACGGGGCAGGGAATAAAGGAAGGCTGACAAAGGCGGAATAAAGTCCTGCGATATTCCGCTGTTGATTGAACCCTTGTCTCAGTGAGGCAAGGGTTTTTGCTATTATGAATATGGATAACTGATAATACCGACTCAGCAAATGGATCCCTGCCAGGTCTGTAGCAAAATACCGCCCTGAATCGTTCGTTAATAATCACTACCCATCCGTTGTTTTTCAGCGTTTAATAACCCTCGCATCATTTCCGTTTATTGGTCATCTCTGACTGGGCATTATTGCTGGTCTTTTTTCTCTGTGAGGCGCTCTGTGCTCAGGCATTTTTCATCTTTTCGTCATCTGATGTATCGCTATCTTTTCGATCCGGCAACGCGTTCAGGGCGATGTGTGGAGGCATTTTGTGGCCTATTAGCGCTGCTGAGTGTGGTGGTGATATTCGTTGAGTCCAGTATAGGTAAAGATACTAATCTCAGTCTGGATGAGTGGTATGTCTTTATTGGCGTAGAGCTCTTTTTTACCCTGATGTTTACGCTTGAGTATATTTTGCGGGTGGTCAGCGCGCCGAAACCCTTTCGCTATATCTTTAGCTTCTGGGGGATTATTGACCTTGCAACCACTATCCCTCTCTATGTGTTGTGGCTGTGGCCAGAATTCTCCGTGCATTATTATTTCGCCTGGCGATCGATGCGTGCCATTCGGGTGTTACGTATTCTGAAATTGCTGCGTTATATGCCGGCTTTGCACAGTCTTAAACAGAGTATTGTGAATGCCAGCCATCAGCTGATCCTATTCTTCTCATTCATTATCGTCGTCATGGTGGCATCCGGAGCGATGATGTTCGGAATAGAAGGGCAGACTAACGGTTTTGATAGTCTGGGGGCATCGGTTTATTGGGCGATAGTGACGGTGACCACGGTCGGGTATGGCGATATTGTGCCCCATACTGCGTTTGGTCGTTTTATGGCTTCGGTGCTGATATTAGTGGGTTACTCGGTGGTTGCGATCCCAACCGGTATTCTGACGGCGCAAATGTCACAGGACTTGCAGAAGAAAAACCGTCAAAGAGCTTGTACCCGTTGCCATGAGGATGAACACGAGCCCAAGGCACACTACTGTAAAACCTGCGGAGAACACCTGCCAGTGCCGGATAAAAAATAGCACGCTCAGTCGCCCGCATCATGGCGACTAAAAAAGAGGGGGAAACCTGGGGTTCCCCCTCCTGATGTCAGTGGGTGTTACTCACGCCACAGGATATGGCATAACTTATGATCTTTCTCACGGCATAACAGAACGCGTGCGAAGATATCATTAATTTCTTCACCGTCACTTTCCGCAAGGCCGATAACCACTTCGGCAAAAAAGTCTGGATTTAAGTCAAAATCGACATGCTCGCTCCAGTCTTCGGCCGGATCAAACAGCTCAGCACCACCGCGTTCTTCAAACTGTAAGTTAAATAAAATGATATCTGCCGGGTCCAGATTATCGCCTGCCAGTTCAAGAAAAATATCGTACGCCTGCTCTAACGTTTCGTCTTCAGTCAGGCGGTTATTTAAGTCCATATCAGATTCCATCTCTATACTCACTTATCGGGTGCTCAGGTTGCCACTTCTACAGTAATGGGCTAAAGAAGTAAAATAATCGCTCAGTGACTCGGTGCCAGACTGGACGTTTTTTCCACTCTTCTGGATCAAGTAACCGCGAGCGAGAAATATAGTCACTCTGTACTGCAGCAAGATCGCTGGCGAAACCAACATCATCAATGACCAGGGTAATTTCAAGGTTAAGCCACAAACTACGCATATCGAGGTTAACCGTTCCCACCAGACTCAGCTTACCGTCGACCAGAATACTCTTGGTATGTAACAGTCCGCCTTCAAACTGATAAATTTTTACGCCGGCTTCCAGTAACTCGCCAAAGAAGGCCCGACTCGCCCAGTCCACCAGAACCGAGTCATTTTTACGTGGCAGAATGATGCTGACGTCGACTCCACGATGTGCGGCGGCACAAATAGCATGCAGCAAGTCATCACTCGGGACCAGATAAGGCGTGGTCATAATTAAATATTCGCGCGCTGAATAAGTGGCTGTAAGCAACGCCTGATGAATTAAGTCTTCTGGGAAACCAGGGCCTGAGGCAATGGTATGAATAGTGTGTCCGGTCGCCTCTTCAAACGGCATGATATTCTGGTCTGGCGGAGGCGGCAGAATACGCTTCCCGGTTTCCACTTCCCAGTCACAGGAGTAGACAATACCCATAGCGCTGGTCACCGGACCTTCCATACGCGCCATTAAATCTATCCACTGACCGACATTCGCATCTTGTTTAAAGTAGCGAGGATCAACCATATTCATACTGCCGGTATAGGAGATGAAATTGTCTATCATCACCATTTTACGGTGCTGGCGTAAATCCATGCGACGCAGGAAAGCACGCATCAGGTTCACTTTTAATGCTTCAACCACTTCAATTCCAGCGGTGCGCATTTTTTTCGCCCAGGGACTACGGAAGAAAGCTTTGCTTCCCGCCGAGTCGAGCATTAGACGGCAATGGATGCCTCTTCTGGCGGCCGCCATCAAAGCTTCTGCGACCTGGTCTGCCATACCGCCAGGTTGCCAGATATAGAACACCATCTCGATTTTATGCCGGGCCAGCTGAATATCCCGGATCATCGCGTTCATGGTATCTTCCGCCTCAGTGAACAATTGCAGCTGGTTGCCCTTTATGCCTGCAATCCCTTGGCGATGTTCACACAACTTAAACAGATTAATCGCAACGTCGCTGTTATCTTTGGCGAAGATACGATCGTATGCCTTTAGATCCTGAAGCCACTTTTGCGTGGATGGCCACATTGCCCGGGCACGTTCAGCACGTTTTTTACCCAGATGAAGCTCACCGATAAGCAGATAAGTCACTACTCCGACTAACGGAAGAATGTGAATAATCAGTAACCAGGTCATGGTTGATGTCGCCGGTCGACGCTTCATTAAGATGCGTAATGTGACAGCTGCGACGATCAGCCAGTATCCCAGAATGATAAGCCAGCTTATTATGCTAAAAATAGTTGTCATACGCTAAAAAAATCCCGTTAAAGCGTGAAAAACAAGCGGCCAGGCAGAATAGACTCTTTTAGATATTAAAATAATACATAAAACGAGTAGCTTGCCTGATGGATGACTCTATAATAGCGGGTCTTCTTCGAAAAATAGAGCTATAAAAATGAGACGTAGCAGAACTGAAGTCGGACGCTGGCGTATGCAGCGCCAGCAGCAGCGTCGCAGATCGCGCTGGCTGGAAAGTCAGTCCCGTCGTAATTTGCGTATTTATGCCATTCGTAAGCACGGAATAAATCACCAGCGTAACTCGCTGCTATTTGCTATCCATGACCGCTAAGTCGCACAAAGGCCGGCTCAACGCCGTGTTTTTGTGTGCTACTCATCGCTGAACCTCTTTACTTGCCTTCTTAAACCATCATCCTTTCAGACTTCTTCTGAGCCGTCGGCTTGTTAGCGTTACACCGATGTCAGGCAGTGACAAAAATAGCTGAAACAGCCCACGAAGGATAGCGTGATTGTTAATCATATGTTTCACTGCATCTTAAACGCCAGATGATGATAGCTACCCACGACTCAAGTCGTCATTGTCACATCGACTGACCGCTGAATATGTCGTGAGAAACATTATTCTGCTTCATATTGAGAAAGTGAGCAGAATACTGGCACCCAGCTATCATCTCCATCCAGAAAGAACTGAAGATGAACATCGGGAGCGGACCTATAAAACTTATCGCGTTCGTTCCAGTGAGTAAGGGTTTCATATTAAATTTTAACCCTCGCATGGTGATAGTCTTATGATTGAAATCCGACTGCTTCAACAGTTTATTGCTGTCGCAGAGGACTTGCATTTTAACCGCACAGCAAAACGGCTACATATGGCACAACCGCCCGCTTTGTCATGACGCCTGCGGAACTTGCCGCTTATCCAGATGCCAGCGATATCTTGTTTCGGGAGTGTTTTGCCGAGAGGAGGCTGTAAACAATAAGACAATATGGAGAGCAATTTGGTATTTCTGCAGAAAGTCTAATAAATAAGTGATGTCCGGGCACAGTAAAGCAAATATCAAGGTGCCCGTAAGCTCGGCGCATTCATCATTAGTTGCCCGCGTGCTATGCTCAAAAGTAAACGTGGTATCAGGATCATCATCTTGAATTCAGATACCCATGAAAATTTTTGCTGATTTAATGTTCAATAAGGACAGCCAGCCCGTGAGGAATGAGAATAGAACGAACCCTATACCTCGCGTACCTTATGTTTATCCTGATGTTCTGCGGCAGAGTATTGAGCATTTACCTTCGGTGCCCGGGGTCTATTTCTTTTATGGGGAAAGCGACACGCTGCCTTTGTATATAGGCAAAAGTGTCAATATTCGCTCTCGGGTGCTGGCGCATCTGCGTAATCCAGCAGAGGCCGCGCTGTTGAGTCAAAGCCGCAAAGTGACTTTTCAAGCAACCGTAGGTGAACTGGGGGCACTATTGCTAGAAGCCCGTCTGATCAAGCGTTTGACGCCGCTGTTTAATAAACGGCTACGCAAGCTGCGCCAGCTCTATACCCTGCGATTAACCGAGGAAAATATCGCTGTTGTTGCGCTACGAGAAACAGAGTTTGGCCGCACGCCCAATATTTACGGACTGTATAAAAATAGTCATCTGGCTAAAGAAGCGCTCAAGCGTATTGCCGATGAAAATCGCTTGTGCTATGGCCTGCTTGGACTTGAAAAACGGCCTGACAATCGTCCTTGTTTTCGCTATGCGTTAAATAAATGTTCCGGGGCCTGCTGTGGAGAGATAAGTCTCAGCGAGCATCGCAGCCGTTTGCTGATTGCGCTTAAATCTATTGAAGTGCTTTGCTGGCCTTGGCAAGGAAGGATCGCTGTATATGAGCAAAGTGATACTGGCCAGTGCTACCATATTATCCATAACTGGGCATGGCTCGGCGATGTTGATAGTCTGGATAATGCCGCTGAATTAACCTCAGTTACCGATGGCTATGATATTGATAGTTATAAGATCCTCGCAAAGCTATTACTCTCTGGAAACTATCAGATAGTCGAACTGGATAACGGGGGAATTTGAAGCAGGGCCAAAAATTAATACATCATTTAGACCGGGGTCTTTAGTACTGTGCGGCAGATTACCAGGAACGGCATAAACGTCATGGCGTTATCTGTTCGATGATAGATGAATATGATTGTTATCAGAATGCGCTAGCAGAGCGTATAAACGAGATACTAAAAATGGAGTATCTTTTGGTTAAGCCAGAAAATATAGAGCAGGCAAGAAAAAGGTTAAAGAGTCAGTAGACATCTATAATACACAGCGACCCCGCCTGTCGCCAGAATACAAAACGCCCGATGACGTTCACTGGGTGTTTTAAGGCAAACTAGTGTCAACCTATACCAGGACTCGCCAGGAGAATGAGTCAAAAATCTCATTTTCTATCACCAGCGGGTCAATGGCTTTCCTCTCTTTTTTATGGATAATTTATATTTGTGAAAAATGGCCATGAGATAATTAATTTATTCGACCTTATGTTCCGTTCCCGCTACTGCCCGGCGAACTGATTCGACTGACTGAATAATAGATGACTGAAACTCGCTGGAGCCTTTTTTGCTTCCGGCCAGTTGATGCGCTCCGTTATTCAACTCGTTAGCTAAACTTATTTTTACAAGTTAGCATTAAACTTGTTTGTGAGGATGCTGAAATTGTTGAATAATTCCTTGTTATAGACGAACAGACAAGGTGTTGATGTGTTAGCAAAGACTTTTGGTTTTCTCAAGAAAAATCTATGGCTGGTGTACCTGATATGGATAGTTCCCACATTTTTCCTTTGGAATTATTTGGGATTCTACGAGTGGCAGACATATGATCCAGGTGCACCTGGCATGATATATTTATACTATGCAACGGTTATCTGGTTTTTCTTACATGTCTGTACCGCGTTAATCTTTGCGATTGTATTAGCAATCTGGCGGTACTTACGTCGTTTCCGCAAAATAGCATAAATCAGCACGGGTCTTCTTGCCCTGATGATGGCTGCTTATCTGATGGTGGGACTGGAGAGTGAGCCCTGGATTGGCTGAGAAGTGAGGACACAACAGTGTGTCCCTTTTCACTGGTGCTAAAAAACAGTTTATCCATATGAGAAACATGTTTTTTAATGCCGCTTAAAATACCTTTTTGAAAGGTTTTACCACCACGCTTTCGTAAACACCCGCTTCAACATAGGGATCATTTTCAGCCCAGGCTTGGGCTTCTGTCAGTGAGGTGAATTCGGCGATGACGGTTGAACCGGTAAAACCTGCCGCGCCTGGATCATTGCTGTCTACCGCCGGCATTGGGCCTGCGGTCAGTAATCGGCCTTCATCGCGCAGCGCTTGTAAACGAGCCAGGTGAGCGGGGCGGGCTGCAAGACGCTTTTCCAGAGAATTCGCAGTATCCTGAGCAAAAATAACGTATAACATTGGCAGTTCCTGAGTCGATTAGAGATGAAAATACAGTAAGTTAATGGTAACTGAACTGCAAATAAAAAATAAACGGCCTGTTAAATTTTATCAGTTATTAACGGATTTTCACTCATCAAGGAACAAAGAAACATGTTTTAATCTTTGTGTTGTTGAATATGATTGCTATTTGCATTTAGAATTACCTTCTCCTGGCTAAGTTGAAAACATTATGACGTCAATGCACCTTGATATACCTCACCGCTTTCCGTGGTCAACCGTACTGTCCGTCACCCTTCACGGTGTCGTTATCACCGGGCTTCTTTATGTCTCGGTGAATCATGTCGTTGAACTACCCGCTCAGGCACCGGCGCAGGTTATCAGTGTGAGTATGGTGGCACCTTCATCTCTTGAACCCCCGACACCAGAAGTCGTGGAGCCGACTCCGCCACCGCCAGAGCCTGTCGTAGAGCCGGAACCAGAGCCGGAGCCAGAACCAGAACCGATACCTGAGCCGCCGCAAGAGGTGCCTGTGGTTATCGAAAAACCGAAGCCCAAACCTAAGCCTAAGCCAGTACCAGAGAAAAAAGTGGTACCGCCAAAACCTGTCACTCAACCGACACCTAAAGCGGCAGCACCTGCTCAAACCGCGCCGGTCACTCAGGCACCTCCGGCACTAGCCGCAGCGCCGACCGCCTCGGCGGCAAAGGTTCCGTCAGCGTCTGTCAGCAGCGGTCCACGTGCGGTATCACGTAACGAGCCACAGTACCCACCGCGGGCTTTTGCTTTGCGTCAGGAAGGTCGGGTCAGTGTTAAGTTTGACGTTGATGCTGAGGGTGGTGTGCGTAATGTGGAGATCCTGTCTGCCAAACCACGCAATATGTTTGAACGTGAAGTGAAGCAGGCCATGAGAAAATGGCGCTATGAAAGTGGCAAACCTGCTCAGGGTATCGTTGTGAATATTGTCTTCCGTATTGACGGTGGCACTTCGCTGGAATAATAACGGTATTGGTATGACTGGATGCGGGTAGAACAGAGTTTATCCCTTCCTCACTTTTTACGGGTAAATGTCATCAGGACATTTACCCGTAGAGGGTGATTTGTTGTTTCTGAACCCAAATTTAATGATGCCCCACCTGTAACGGCGTTTATTTCCACACGCTGTGATCGTTTTTTCTCTTCGATGTACATCCCTTCTTGATGCCGGATTTGGCGAAAAAAACAACCAAATTATATCCCTTCAATCCTTAATGCTTAGGTCAGCCCGCACCTGCAATATAGCCTTTGCTATGATTAAAAACGTTAAAAAATATAGGGTTACTCATTGTTGCTTAGGTTCAAAAAGATTAAAAAAAGTTAATGTAATTTAACTTGATGTTAATGATAATTACTCTCATTATTACGCATCGCTAATATTAGCCTTTAATCTACCCGCTATGGGTGTACTAATCGTGAGGTCATAAAGATGAACATCGGAATAACAAAGCTGAAAGCGTTTCTGCAAGACGAAAGTGGCGTCACCGCGATTGAGTACGGCATTTTAGCAGCCGCTATGGCCGCCGCAATCGGCGCTATTTTTGGTAGTGACGGGGTCTTTGTTACTGCGCTGACAGATAAATTCCGTCAGATTGCCGATCAGATTTCAGGTTCAGGAACATCAGCTCCTGGTTCTATTAAATAAGTAATGGCGGACTTAGGGCTTAGTGCTCAAATCCTGTATCTGACAAGTTGTTTAATATGGTGTTCTTTCAGCGATCTTTTAGGGCGCCGTATACCCAACCGGGCAGTAGTGATTATTTTACTTGGCTGGATGGCTGTCAGAGTTTGGGATGTGACAATTAATAATGCACCACTATCCATTATCTATAAAGATTTGCCAGGTGCCGGAATAGTATTTTTGGTAGGGTTTCTACTTTTTCTTACCGGAAGGCTGGGTGCCGGAGATGTCAAATTAATGGCAGTGCTTTGCCTTTGGGTGGGTTATGGTCAGCAGATTACCTTTATTATGGTAACCGCATTAGTTGGCGGTGTATTAGCGATAGCATTACCGCTGCTAAATATACTCCCTACTATAATAACCACAGGAATAAACAGTATTAATAAAAGATTCAGAATTAAACTAGCCTTACCGCCAGTGCTATCACCAGAGCTTGCTCAGGGGATCCCCTATGGCATAGCCATCAGCGCTGGAGCGGCTTATATTTTAATTTTGCCTTATATATCCTGAGTAATTAAGTCTGCTTGCAGGCCGGTTATAAATCCCTATAAATAATGCAGATAATCTCTGTGGCGGGGGAGCTATAGCTACGGTGCTATGCCAGTGATTTAAATTATGATGAGTACCTCTAAATAGACTTACTGTTTGACCGGGAACACTAGAATACAATATGAAGAAGAAAATAAACTCGACAATATTATTGTCAGGGGCATGTATTTTTGCCGCTATTGTTGCTCTTTTTGTGCGTAGTCAATTATCCACTCCAGCCCCTGTTCAGCAACAGGCCCAAATACCTGTGCCGAAAAAAATGGTTCTCGTGGCGGATAAAGATCTTAACCCCGGCGATTTTATTGATATAGCCTCTGTTCGCTGGGAAGAAACAGAGAAACCTGTTTCGAGGAGTTTCTACTTTATTAATGGCCAGGATAAAGAGTCGCAACTCTTTGGCGCTACAGTACGCAAACAGGTGCTCGCCGGAACGGCATTAAATAATAGTCTGGTCGTCAGACCCAACGAACCCGGCTTTATTTCCGCGGTACTTGCTCAGGGTATGCGGGCGATTTCTATTCCGACCAATGCGGTAGCCAGTAACTCCGGTTTAGTGAATGCCGGCGATCGTGTCGATATTATTTTAAGCCTGCGTAAAGCAGACTTAAAAGAGTCTGAGAGAAGCCAAAACGCACCTCCAGCACCACCGCAACTCGCCGCACAAACCATCGTTAACGATCTCCGCGTACTGGCACTGAATAACGATACTGACAGCAATGCGGATGTTCGCCCCCGTCAGGATGTCGATGCTTCTGATAATGCCAGTACGAATAACAGACCTCGTCAGGCGCTATTTCAAACCGTAACAGTAGAAGTTACCCCCGAACAAGCTGAAGTGCTGGCTGTTGCCAAAGAGGTAGGTTTACTACATCTGTCGCTTCGTAGTGGAGCAGACGAGCCGTCGGTAAATCAGCAGGCGGGCAACGTGACAACGCTGACTGACAGTACGGATATCTACAGAACTGGCCACCAGGTGAAATTATTCCGCGGCGGAAAATTAGAAAATAAAACTTTCCCTGCCCATTAGACGATATCGAGCAGTGAACGACATGCCGAGATTGTGTGAACAAATTAAATCTTAAATGGAAATGCCTAGATGAAAATGTTTTTTGCTTTCAGACGAGATGTCTGGACAGCAGCTTTATTGCTGGCGAGTGTTTGCCTGTTTGCTGGATGGAGCCAGCCTGCTGCATCGAGAAATATCGCAGAGGTGCAGGAGTCCAGTGTTGTTAAACTGATTGTTAATCAGGGACGCATGTTGCAGCTCAAAGATTTGCCTGACAGCATTCTGGTGGCTGATCCTGAAGTGGCAAGTTTTGAACTGCCGTCACCGGGTAATCTGTTTGTTTACGGCAAGTCGGTTGGCACCACTACGCTGTATGCGATGGACCAAAATGGCAATGTTATCACTGCGATTCGTATTGTTGTGGAACACGATTTAAAAGCCCTTTCTGAGCGACTAAAACGCGAATTCCCGGAAGCGGATATTTTACTGGAAGCGGGTATTCCCAGTGGTGTTATCGTGCGCGGAAGCGTTGATACCCCACAGGATGCTAAAAAAGTTATCGATAGCGTTCAGACCTATATCAAAACCTCTATTGGCCGAGGTGATGGCGGCGGTGGAAATAGCACTCTCGGTGGCAGCAGCGAAAGCTCCCCTAACGTGGTCAATCAGCTCAAGATTAGAACCCCATCGCAGATTAATATCCGCGTTCGCGTGGTGGAAGTCTCCCGTAAGCTGACCCATGAACTGGGCTTTAACTGGAACGCTTCCCTTAATCTCGGTAATTCAACCATCGGCTTTAATTCCGGCACACTGTCTAATTTCTTTGACTCCAGCACCAATAGGTTTACCGGTGTCGACGGCAGCGGTGCGCTGGGCTTTAACACCAGCGGATCTGATGGTTCATTAAGCAGCCTGCTCTCGGCCATGGTTCAACAGAATATGGCGACAGTATTAGCTGAACCTAACCTTACCGCTATCTCGGGTGAAACTGCGGCATTTGCTGCGGGTGGTGAAGTGCCTATCGTCCTGATAACCAACAATAACATCAGCATAGAATATAAATCCTATGGCGTAATTTTGCGCATGACGCCGACCTTGCTGTCAGCCAACCGCATTAGCTTACATATTGCGCCAGAAGTCAGTGAACTGACCACGGTCGGGCAGGTCACCCTTGAAGGGGGATCGGTTATCCCCGCGCTTACCGTCCGTCGGGCTGATACCACCGTTGAGTTAGCCAGTGGCCAGAGTTTTGCTTTAGCGGGCATGCTGCGGAGTTCTAACAGCCAGACCGTCACCGGCGTTCCGGGAGCCAGTGATATTCCTGTGATGGGTAAGATTTTCGATAACGAAGCGACCAAGCATGAGGAAACTGAACTGGTCATTATCGCCACGGCCTATGTCGTTGAGCCTGTGAATGCCGGGCAGTTACAGACCCCAGGCCAGGGCATTAAGGCGCTGGATGCCGTGACGCCGAGCTACGGTGCTGTGGGATACCTCTACTAATGATTCAGGATAACCTCATGAACTCCATTCTGCGAGTGAACAAAAAATTCGCCATGCCTTTAGCGGGCGGGCTGATGGCTATCATTCTGTCGGGTTGTACTGACCGAGCGTTGAACGATATCCGTATGCAGCGTTTTGATCAGCCCGTGGTTGCCCCGGTGACCGCCAAGCCCAGTGCTTTATCGGTCAATCTTCAGGCGGCTACCAGTGGACAAGGCCTGAAACCGGCCTCATTAAGCACGCTGAATGAGCTACTGGCTAAGCAGGGTCGACTCACTGCCCAGACATTGATTCTGACTCCTTATACGGTTCGCGGCGAGCAGCTGGCAGGTCGATTAGCCAAGGCGCTACAGAATGCAGGCGCGGATCCTAAAAAAATCAAGATAGAACGCCGCGTCACGTCAGGCAGTGGTCAGGGTGACTTACAAGTGATTTCCCAGGCCATCGCGGTACAAAGCTCGCGTTGCCAGATTAATGACCCAGGACTGCTGATGGTTAAGCCTTACGACAGCGTGGGTTATCTCGGTTGTGCCACGCAAAATAATCTCGCGATGATGGTCGCTGAACCGAAAGATTTGATTCAGGCCCGCACGCTCGATGGGGCCGATGGGGTCGCTGCGGTTAACGCAATCGAACGCTATCAGACGGATAAGGTTAAGACCCTGATCAACATCGATTTTAGTGAAGACTAACGGGAGGAGACAAAATGAGTGATGTAAAAGTTTCCTCTGGCACCAGCAGTGAGGAACATGGACCGCTGATTGCCGCATTCGTCTTCAGTGAGCCAGAAGCAGTGGCATTACGCGATTCGCTGACGCGACTGAAATATCTGGAAGCGCCGGTCGCCAGCGGCGGTTTTAATGCGGCTCGCGCCTGGTGTGAGCTTAATCTGCCGCCACAGATGCTAATTGTTGATATTGAGGGGGAGCCTTGGCCGCTCCCTGCTCTGGAAGCACTGCTGGCTATCTGCGGACCAGAATGTCAGGTAATTGTGACGGGAAATGCCCAGGACGTATCCCTTTATCGCTCGTTACTGCAACTGGGCATTACCGAGTATTTAGTTAAACCCTATGCGCTGGATCAGCTCTCTGCTGCTCTGGCTAAGTGTAAAGGGACGCATACTGGCTCAGAGTATGCCCGCCTGGGCAGAACTGTGGCGATAGCCGGTGTCAGCGGCGGCGTCGGAACCAGTACTGTGGCTGCCGGTTTGAGCTATTTACTCGCGACTGAGCGTCACTTCCCGACCGCCTTGGTTGATTTTGACCGACGCAATGGCGATCAGCTGTTACTGCTGGGCCAGGATGAAGATGCGGGGCTGGCTGCGGTGCTTACTACCGAAGCGCTGGACAGTCAGTTATTACAGCGGGCGATGATTAAGGTCGATAATCGACTTCATTTATTAGCGCAAAAACCTGTCCGCCGTAATGATAATGAAGTCGATGCCGACGGAGTCCTTAACCTTGGTGGTGCACTGTGCCGCATGTTCAATCAAGTGGTCTGGGACTTGCCTTGTTCATTCCCAACCGGGGCTCTTGATGTCCTGACGTATGCTGATCTGCGCATTCTGGTGACTGAACTAACCCTGCAAGATGCCCGTAATCTGCGCAGTATTCTCCATGATATTGGCGATGAAAGTGAAGGTCAGCGCTTGCTGCTGGTCAATAACCAGTGCCACTTTTCAAGCAACCCGCCGCTTAGCCGCACGGAGTTTGAGCAGATTGTTGGTCGCCCAATCGATATCACGCTGCCCCATGCCGGTCATGCCCTTGCGCGCAGTCTGGCGTTAGGCGCGCTGGATATTCACGCCTCTTTACCCTGGCTGCAAGCGTTAAGAGAGTTAAGTCAACTGGCCTGTGGTCAGCGTCCGGAACCGGCTAAAAAGCACTGGTTCGCTACGCTGTTGCGCCGCGCTTAGGAGAAGAGGATCTATGTTAAGGCGTAAAAATCAGGCAGTGGTTCGTGAAGGGGTGACGCAAACTGCAGTTGCCACTCCGGAGACTCTTACCGCCCCGGTCTCTGAAACCAAGGCGACCGAGCAACGCGCATCAGCCTCTGCTGCCAGCGTGCAGCAGAATGAAAGCCGCAATGCCCAGCGCAGAATTATTCGTGCCCGACTTTACGATCAGATTGATGCCGGTAAAGCGGCTGGAATGGGGCGTGACAGCCTGCTGGTTCAGATACAGTCGGTTATTCGTAACATCTGTGACGATCAGCGTCTGCAACTCTCCCGCCAGGAAGAGCTGGCGCTGAGTCACGAAATGCTGGATGAAATGACCGGGATCGGACCGATACAGCCATTACTGGCTGATGACACGGTCAATGACATTCTGGTTAACGGTGCCAATCAGGTCTTTATTGAGCGCTTTGGCAAACTTGAGCTGTCACAAATCACTTTTATCGATGAAGAGCATGTCTTTAATACCGCGCAACGTATTGCTGCCGCAGTAGGGCGCCGTATCGATGAAGCCAGCCCAATGGTGGATGCGCGTCTGCCTGATGGCAGCCGTGTCAACGTGATTACTTATCCCTTAGCCATCGACGGAACGACGATCTCCATTCGTAAGTTTATGCGCCGCAATCTCTCGCTGGAGTCGCTGGCGGAGGCGCGCTGTATGTCTCCAGCCATGGCTGGGGTGTTGAATAAAGCGATGCAGGCGCGAGTCAATGTGATTGTTTCCGGCGGTACTGGTGCCGGTAAAACGACATTACTTAACGCCTTATCGCAAAAAATCGGTATCACCGATCGCATTATCACCATTGAAGATGCCGCTGAGTTGCAGTTACAGCAAGAGCATGTAGTGCGTCTGGAGACGCGCCCGGTGAGTGCGGAAGGTTCCGGTAAGGTGGATCAGCGTGACTTAATGCGTAACGCCCTGCGTATGCGTCCGGATCGCATCATCCTCGGCGAGGTCAGGGGAGGTGAGTGTTTTGACATGCTCCAGGCCATGAACACTGGACACGACGGATCGTTATGTACCGTTCACGCCAATACTACCCGTGACGCCATTCAGCGTCTGGAAAATATGGTGATGATGGCCAGTATGCAACTGCCTCTGATGGCTATCAGACGGCAAATCGCCAGTGCTGTCCATCTGATAGTACAGATTGAGCGTATGCGTGACGGTATCAGAAGGGTGGTCTCCATCAGTGAGCTGTGCGGCATGGAAGAAGAAATTATCCAGATGCAGGATCTGTTTACTTTCCAGGTAACGGGCACCAATCCCGCGACCGGTCTGTTAACGGGAGAATATATCCAGCATGTGCAGCGTCCCCAGTTCTTTACTGACAAGTCCCATCTGTTAGATGCCTGATATAAGGATGCTCACATGACTCTGAATCTTATTAACATACTGACAGTATTAGTCTTTCTCAGCGTGTTGTTCCTGTGCCTGACGCTGAACTATGTCCGTAATCAGCGTCAGTTACGTCTGCTGCGTGAGCGGAGATTACAGCAAATTTTGCAGGACAGTGCGCTGGATTCAGGTCAGGACTCTCCGCTGTCGATCCTCAAAGAGTCACGGGTTTCGCCTTTCAGTCGCGTGCCTTTGATTGGCAACAGTCTGTCGGTTTTTTGGGAGCAACTGGATTTTATTGGCTGGCGCAGTAGCTTGCGCCCCAGGCTGATTATCCTTGCTGCTATCAGTCTGGCTATCGGCATGTCTGTCGGTCAACGCACTCCTCTGCCGCTGACAATAGGACTCTTGATCTCGTTACTGTTTGCCGGTGTGACAGGCTGGTTGCTGTTTAACGCCGCCTTGCAAAAACATCTGCGTCTGCTGCGTGAAAGCTTACCTGATGCCATCGATGCCATTGTCAGAGCCGCCCGTGCCGGTGTGCCGGTCGCCAATACCTTTGCCATGGTGGCTGAGCATCTTACCGGGCCTCTGGCCCACGAGTTTCGCACCATCGATAACTGGTTAAAGCTGGGTATTCCTTTCCGTCAGGTGATTCAGGCTTCAGCAGAGCGCGTGCCGATGGCCGAGTTCCGTTTCTTTGTGGTGATTTTGATTATCAACCAGGAAGCGGGTGGTCGGTTGGGGGATACCCTTGAACGCCTGGCAACCACGCTGCGTGAACGTCGTGAGCTGGCGCTAAAAGTGCTGTCAAAAACCTCCGAGTCCCGTGCCTCAGCCAAGATAGTCGCGGCTTTATTTCCCTGCTGTCTGGCCTATATGTATTTCAAATCGCCTGAGGATTTTACCTTTCTGTTTTCCGACCCGGTCGGGACCTCGGTACTGCTCTACGCGGTCTGTAGCGTCAGCTTAGGCATGCTGGTGACATTTATGATGGTTAAACGGATAGCTTAAGAGAAAAGATAATGCTGCTAAATGATCCGCTATTGATACTGGCTGTGCTTCTCATTATTGCCGGCTTGTTATTTGCCAGGCGTCTGGGAAGTCACGAGCGCGTGCGTAAACTGCATCAGCGATTAGCGCCACACCTGCCGGTGACGGATGCTGAGGGTGAGAGCGCAGAGAGTTCTATTCTCAGAGGCCAGGGAACAGAGCTGTCTCCTGCGCTTGAAAAAATACTGCTGCCGCTGGCTGACCAGGGCGAACGCCTTGCCGGTGCTGAGAAAGATCGTAAAAAGTTTCGTCAGATGCTCGACCTGGCAGGCTTCCGCCGTACTGAAGCGGTGGGCTGGTTTGTTATCGGTAAATTTGCCTGTGGATTATTCGCTTTACTGGTACTGGTTTTTGGTCTGGTAGACCCCGCCGATCGTATGGGCTTAACCGGACTGGCAGGCGGTCTGATCGGTTTCTTTGTCGGTAGTCTTATTCCTGAATGGTGGCTCAGACACCGGGCGGTGACGCGTGGGGCTCGCCTGGGACGCTCAGTGCCTGATGCTCTGGATCTGATGGTGGTCTGCGCTGAAGCGGGTTTGCCTATTGGGCGGGTATTGCATGTGGTTTCGAAAGAGCTGGGACTTTCCGCACCGGAAATGGCAGATGAACTGCGTTACACCTCAGCAGAACTGCAGATCCTGTCTGACAGAACCCTGGCGCTGTCACATCTGGCAGAGAGAACCCGGGTACCTGAGATAGAAAATATGGTGGCGACCTTATTACAAGCGGAACGTTATGGCACACCGCTTTCGCAGGCACTGAGAACCATTGCCGATGAAAGTCGTAAAACTTTGATCCTCCGTCTGGAAGAAAAAGCCGGAAAGCTGCCTGCGCAGCTGAGTGTCCCGTTAATGGGCCTCATTCTCCCCCCTATTATTGCCATCATGGCGGCCCCTGCATTGCTGCGGGTCATCCGTCTGATGTCAAGTTAAGACCCTTATTACACCGAGGATATTAGAGTGAATAAATTACGCATTGTCCGTGCATTTTCCCTGCTTATCTGTGGCGTTGTTCTGGCAGGTTGTGCGGGCAGTCAGGTTCAGTCAGGGTCAAAAGAAGAAGGCCTCAAACTGGCTCGCTTGCTGCGCGATCAGGGCCGTCTGGAAGCCTCGACGGAAGTCTACGCGCGACTCGACAGTCGTGGGAACCTGGTGGGTAAAGAGCTGATTGAGTATGGCAGCGTCGCCAGTACGGTGAAAACGCCTCAAGAGACGCTGAGTATCTATTCGCGAGCTCGCCAGCAACTCACGACGGATAGCCAGGCAATGGAAAAAAATGAATCGCTTGCTCTGTGTCTCGGCATGGCGCGCGCGCAAATCGCCTTAGGACGGACTCAACTTGCCCAGCGCGATCTTGACTGTGCGCTTAAGCTCGATCCCCAGAATGCCATTGCGCTGAACGGGGCTGGCATTGTGCTGGATGCCAGTGGTAAACACCGCGAGGCCCGAGTCCAGTTTGATAAGGCATTGCAGAGCGATCCCTCCAACACTTCTGCTCTGAATAATATGGCGCTTTCCTGGCTTAACAGTGCGGAACCGGCTAAAGCCATTGAGCTGCTTCGTACCATGGACAGTTCCACACCTGCGGCACAGCTGAATTTAGCCCTCGCCTATCTCTACCAGGGAGACACTGAGGCTGCGCGCAACACCTTATCAGCGATTGCCAGCTCCGACCGTGTTGATGGCCTGATAAGCACTCTCAGTCAGCGGGCGGATGAGTTAAAACAGCCTCAGAACCGCGGTAATCAACTGCTGCTCGCCAGCCGTAGTCCGTTGCAGTTAAGCGATATCAAACAATGATTGTCGGAAAATTACGCCAGTGCTGGCAGCAAAACCTGGGCGTGATTGCAACGGAGGTGGCGTTTCTCTGCCCCGTTATTCTGGTCGGCGTCATGATGTTATTTGAGCTGGTCAGAGTCGGGCTGGTGGTGGGCGTCGGCAGTGTTGCGCTGGATAAGTCGGTACAAAGCTTCCGCCTGGATGATTTGAAAGCCAGCAGCACCACACAGATGGCCGATAACCTGAAGTCACGCATTGTCGACTCCTCTTATGGCTATCTTAACGACGACGATCTGACGGTGAGCGTGCTTCATTTTGACAATCTCAGCCACCTTGGTGGCCTGACGATTGCCACTGAAGAAGAGCAAGAAGAGTCAGAGAGCAATCTGCCCGTGTGGTCTGTGACCGTGCAGATCAAAAAATCGTTTTTGACGCCGCTGCCGGAAGTGCTCTCGCTGGGGGAAGCCTTTCGCTATCAGTACAAACACGTATTCGGTACGGAACTGATGTATGAGCAAGATTAGACAGTTTTTAAAGCGTGAATGGGGTGGTGCCGCCGTAGAGACTGCTCTGGTCTTTCCCATCCTTCTTGCTGTGGGGGGGGTACTCGCCGATCTCTATACCGTGAGTTTAGAACGGGAACGTATGGAACAGCGAGCTGGCGCAGTAGCCTCGGTATTGAGCTATCAGTCAGGGCTGACGGCGGAAGGGCTGCAGGGATTACAGGATGCGGTGATACCCAGCGACGCTAATCACAGTTATCAAATGCTGATCAGTAACGTCAAACAGAGCGGGGAAGTTTACTGGCAACTTTCACGCGGCAATACCGTTGATTTATGCCTGGAGAATACCGCTATCACGGGTATGCAGTGGCCGGGAAGTTTGCCAGAGCGAGAGACTGAAAGCCCCAGCAACAATGTTTCGATGATTATCGTTGAAATCTGTCGCCAGGGCAGTGATGTCAGTTTGCTTGGTGGCCTGACACTCAGTGGATTACTTGATGCTTCAATCACGAACCGTGTTGCAGCAGGGGTGATTACGTTAGATGAAACCCTGGCTCAGGAAGCCGCGCTGGAAGAGAACAAATGATGGTCATCGGACAACGCTTAAGCAAATTACGCCGCTCAATAACACAGTTTTGTCGGCAGGAAAAAGGGGCAGGTACCGCCTTCCTGGTATTCGGTACTATGGCCTTGCTGGTGAGCGGCGCGTTAGTTGTTGATACGCTTAATGCGACTGGCGATGCCGCGCAGATCAAACGCGCCACTGATGCCGCTGCATGGGCTATCGGTAATCAGGTGGTGGTGAGTCATTCTGAGAACCAATCCTTTAACGAACAGGATATGACTGAGCTTGCGTATATGTACATTGCGCATAATTTGGGGATGAATACTCAGCTCTCATCCCAGATAACGCGCGAAAATATCTCAGTGACCCGTGGTGAGGATGATGGCGCTATTCAGACCTACACCGTATCGGTTTCATTTAACACTGCCCCTGAATTACTCAAAATCAACAGCATCCGGCAGGATATTTTCTCTGAGGTTGAAGTGCGTACCGCCTCGCTGGAAGTCGCTTTAGCGATACCCAATACCTTGAGTGAAGGTGGTCCTAATATGGCCGCGTTACGCCGTATGGGTAACAGCTTTGCCCAGGCTCTGGTGAGCAGCAATGAAAATGCCTGGCTGTCGCTGGTGCCCTACAGTCAAAGTGTTAACGTTTATGATCCGGATAATGCTAACCGCATCCGTGAGTGGAGCTCTCCTGGAGCGCTGAATCCTGTCGAACTCACGACCTTATTCCAGACCGGTTACGGCAACCTGGCGGATCGCCGTCTGCCCGATCGTCGCTATAACCGACTTTGCCTGTTTCGCGGTCTGGACAGAGGAGACAATTATTTCTGGGATGAAGCACCCGGCGGGCAATTTGGTATTCATTACCGCGCAGATTTGCCAGTGAACTCTTCAATTAACTACAACGTTTCCTGGATTGGACCTAACCCGATGTTTGGTCAGGCGGGCGGGACGAACGATACCCGTTTTCTGATTGTTGACCATGGTTGTCCGGTCGCTCCCTTACTGCCTCTCAGTAACGACCTGAATAAAATTTCCGAACGGCTGGGCGAAATGACCGCCGGGTTTAACGTCAACTTTGCTATCGCCATGGGCTGGGCGGCGACCACTCTGGCGCCAGAATTTCGCGGTGAACAGGGATGGGGTTTACCTGACAGCCTGCCAAAAGATTTCAGCGAGGGAAATAGCGACCGAGTGAAGGCCATTGTCCTGCTGGTGAACTCCACGGATATGCGTTGGTTCGACAGTGATGGCTATAACGCCTACAACGGTCAGGCGATTGACGGTTGCCAGGGGAGTACTGATGGCTGTAATGACGAAACATTAATTACTCAACGCTTCGCCGAACTCTGTGACAGTTTCCGGGCCCGCGATCTGCGCTTCTTCCTGATAGCCACCGGGAGCGATGACGCTGAAGATGAAAACGGTCAGGTCCCCAGCGCTTCTGCCTTCCGCCGTATCGCCGGTACCGGGTTGAATAAGTGTGCAGTTAAAGGTAGCGATCTGAGTTACTTCAACGGCGCTAACTTTGTTGAATCAGAAAATAAAATGACCGAGCGCTTGGCCTCCATTGTGGAAGAGCTTCAGCAGCAGAGCAGTTTTGTCCGCCTCATAAAGTAATAGCTATGGCGATTTTTGACTTACAGGATATCAGACTATGAGTTATTCCCGTTCTAAAACCGGCGCTGAACGTCGTTCTGTGCTGCAAGCCTGGGCGCTGGAACCGCGTATGATGTTTGATGCTGCCGCGATGGCGACAGCAGAGCAAGTGATTGATGCAACAGACTGGAATCCGGGTATTGTTGCTACAGGTTCGAAGACGACCTTGACGATCAGTGAGAATTCCTCGCCGCAAGACGTCGACCTTTTTTCCGGGGTGAAGGTTATCAGTGCCGGAGATCAGGAAGAACTCACTGAGCTAGTGGTTAAAGTCAGTACCAGTGGCAGTAATCAGGCATTAGTGGTTGATGGCACCACCATCGCCCTACAGACTGGCACAGCCGTAACAGCAAATAATGGTTATGCCTATAGTGTGTCGACGAGTGGTGGAGTCACCACCCTGACGCTGAGTATTGCTTCATCTGATGCCTATAGCCCAGATGATGTGGCTAAACTTATTGAATCCATCAGTTATAAAGCTCTGGATAATACTGTTGAGAGTGGCTCAGTGACCGTGACTCTGGTCTCTCTGAGTGATTCACTCGACACCACCGAATTAGATATTTCCGCCACCATTGATATCGATAGTCGAATTAATGTTGCTCCGGTGGTAAACGACGGGCATGGCCTTGATTCGAGCGGAACTATTTCACTGCCCGGTCTTGGTGGGCAGGGGGAAGTGGGCTACTCGGCTGATGGTAAATATGCCTTTGTTGCCGGAACCGGCACCATCTCGCTATTTACGGTAGACGGGAGCGGTAACCTGTCGCTGGTTCAGACCCTGAACGTGGAAGGGATGGGCAGCGTGACGGAACTGGTCACCGCACCGAATGGGAATAATGTTTATGCTATTGATCGCAGCGAACACATCTATATGTTTAGCCTGGATAGCAACAATAGCCTCACTCTTAGTGATACTTATAATAGCCAGAATGGCAATATCACGGGTGGGCTGGCCTTATCCGAGGATGGTACCGCTCTCTACGTGGGTTCTCAGTGGAACGACGTTGCTATTTTTACCCGTGATACCGTCACTGGTGAACTGATTTACCTTACCCGAGCATCAGGGGGTGAGCGTAATGGTATGGTTGTCACCGGCGCTGATATTGTTTATACGATTTATCCGAGTAGTGATGTAAACACCATTTTTGTCTATCAGCGCCAGCCTGATGGAAACTTAAAGGGTATTACCTCCCTGATCGTGACGGTTGACAGATTTGGCTATGAAGGCGTTGATTTTAGCCTGGCCATTTCCGCTGATGGTCAGTATCTGTATGTCGCAGATCCCTCTCAGAATATGTTGAATGTTTATCATCTTAATGGTTCAACGCTGTCAGCGGTTGATTCAAAAGCCGTTGAGGGTGTGGACAAGATTGTCCTGAGTGCGGATGGTAAATCGCTGTATGTCAGTGACCAAAGTGGCGCTTTGCATCGTTACAGTGTTGCTGCCACCGGGGGACTGACCGCTGTTAGTACCCAGGCTGATGTTAATGCTAAAGATATTGCCGTCTCTAAAGACGGGCTTTCAGTGTTGGTCACTCAGAACAATGGTATTACGCGTTATACCTCCGTTCAGACCATGACTAAAGGCACGGTCATCGATTTCGCACAGGGCATGACGCTTTCTGACAGTAATAATGATTTCCTCAACGACGGACAGGGAAATTATCTCGGCAGTCAGATTACCGTGAGTGCCGACAGTAATAGCGGCACCTTCGGCTTTATTAACGACAACAGCCTGAACTATAGCAATGGTGTGATTTCGCTTGATAATCAACCTATAGCCACTGTGGTCACTAATGGTGAAGGTAAAGTGGTTATCACTTTCACGGGTGATACGGACAAAAGCGTCGCCAATCAGGTTCTCCAGCAGCTGACTTACAGTAATAACACCGCAACGGCGGGAAGCTTTATTCAGCTCAGCGTGACGGTCAGTGACGGGGAACTCACCAGCCAGGCGCTGGTCACCACGGTACGCGTTAACACCGTACCCCAAGTCAATACTGACGCTGCAACCGGTTATAGTCTGGATAAAGCCATCAGTGAAACCGGATACAGTTTTACGCTGTTTTCCGGACTGTTTACCGATGAAGATGGCGATAGCCTGACCTGGACTGTGACCGGTTTACCGAAAGGGATAGTCTTTGATTCCGCGACTAGAACCTTGTCAGGTCAGGCGCTGGAGACCGGGACCTTTACCCTGACTATCACGGTGACTGACGCCACGGGTGGCACGGCTAGCATTGAACGTAGTCTGGAAGTGGTGCAAATCGATAACCGTGCCCCGGTGGTCAATGAGGGGGCTTCCCCTCAAATCAGCAATGCCACGGTAGACAGTGCTTATAGCTCTACCCTGAATAGTAACCTGTTTAGCGATGCTGACAGCCTTTACGGTGACAGTCTGAGCTGGAGTGTTTCTGGTTTACCAGAAGGGATAGTCTTTGATGCCGAAACCTTAACCCTGTCGGGTATCTCCTCGGTGGTCGGAGACAGAACTTTAACCGTGACGGTTACCGATAAATTCAATGCTTCTGTCTCCAAAGAAATCACCTTCAGAGTCGTTACTGCTGAAGAAGCCAATAACCAGGCACCGAATCTGAGTGGCGATACCAGTACTCTGACTTTCAGTCATGACGGCACGCTCTCTGGTTTTAATCAGTATGTTAACAGCCTCACGCTGTCAAAAGACGGTAGCCTGTTGTTTGTTGCGGCGAATACCAGCAGCAATCCTAATGGCCCGAATGGCATCGGGACTTTACTGGTCTACAGCCGCGATACCAAAACCGGTGAGCTGACGCAAATACAAGCCTTTAAGCAAGGTACGGCCGATGACGGTGATGACAGTAATGGCATCGAAGTCAATGGTCTGCAGAACGTGACCTCTATCACCACCTCAGCAGATGGCAGTCTGCTCTTTGTCACCGGATATAAAGATACCGGAAGCACGACGGCTTACTCGGTAACGGTCTTCAGCATCAACGAGTCAGGTGGTCTGTCAGCGCTGGGAACGGTTGCCGATATTCCAGAAAAAGTACTGGATCTGAAAGTATCAGCCCAAGGCAACACCCTGTACGCCGTATCGGCGACCACTCTTTACAGTTACCAGATTGGCGACAACGGCACGCTCAGTGAGATTGAACAGTATCAGCCTGCTACCGGGTTAGGTACGGCCATTGAGATGGAAGTTGATGCTAAAGGTACGGTTTATATTATTGCTAGCTCACGCATCAGTATCTATCAGCCAGACACTGACGGACAACTGACCTATGCCGGACAGATAATCCGTGTCGGTGGGACGGTTACCTGGACCGATGCCACGGGTACTACCGATACCCTGGCGACCAACATCAGTAGCAATGCTATGAATGGCATTAATAGCATTGAGGTTTCGGATAGCGGATATATCTACCTGACCACCGGCAACGGTTTTCTGACCACTCTGCACTATGACAGTGCTAATCACAGTGCCCAGTTTATTAACGCCGCTGATGCCTATACCCCACTTAGTCAGTATCCCTTTGCGCTGGTGTTATCAAAAGATGGCAAGACCTTATTTATAGGAGGAGCTGCCTCGAATGTCCTTGCGGTCTATACCATCGATGCCAATGGGGTACCACAGTTAAGTCAATCGATGACTATTACTGGTGGTATCTCACGTCTTGTTATCAGTGATGACGGCAAGTCCATTTATGGCGGGAAGCATCTGTACTTCGGTACCGTAGCGCTTAGTATGTTCTCCTCAGGTGGTATTAATCTTGATTATACCGAACTTGAAACGATTAATATTGCCCAGGCGATTACGCTGGCTGACGCCGAATATGATGCGCTGAATAACGGACAAGGCAATTATAACGGCGCTGTCCTGACGCTGGAAAGAACCCAGGGCGGGCAGGCGGTTGATACCTTTGGCTTCAGCAATGGTGACGGACTCGCGCTGGCTAACGGTATTCTGACCCTGAACGGCAATCCGATAGCGACCTTCGTCACGACTGACGGCAAACTGGTCTTAACCTATACCGCCGATGTCGATACCGCCACGGCCAACCAAGTGTTACAGCGCCTGACTTATACCAATACCAGCGATATGCCGGGCAGTAAAATTGGCTTTACTTTTTCGGTAGCGGATAAATATACCTCCAGCAGTATCGATCTGCTGCTAAACGTCACTGAAATCAATAATCCTCCGTCTCTTGAGGCTGAAGGCAAAGATGTCACATTTATCAGCGGCGGCGACCCGGTTAAGCTGTTTGACAAGGTGGAACTCTCTGCGGGGGAAACTGGCCAGACTATCAGTGAAATTACTCTCACCGTGGACAATATTCAGGACGCCGATCGTGAGGCATTGGTTATTGGTGGCGTTCCGACCGGATTAACTGACGGCGCAACTGGCTGGGGAGGTGTGGAGTACCAGGCAACCGGTGAAGATGGCAGTATTGAGACGCTATATTACTCCGTGAGTACCCGCGTCTCGGTAGTTGATGGCGTCGCTACTGTGACGATTCATAGCGATGGGATCCCGTCTGAGGCTCTGGTAGCCTTGATAGAGGGTATTTCTTATCGCAACCGTGCTGCTGATTACGGTGAAACGCCAACGGCTGGCATGCGTGTCGTGACTATCACCTCAGTCAAAGATAATGGCGGTGTGGCCAATAATGGCGTTGATACCACCACAGTGTCGATTCGCAGTGAGGTCGAGGTTGGCTTCACCAACAAAGCACCAACCGTAAGCGCTAGCGATAATCAAAGCCAGTTTACTGAAAAAGGGGATGGCGCAGTTCCGTTTAAAGATGTGGTTGTTTCCACAGGGGAAAACGGACAGGGGATTACGGCTATTTCTCTGACTGTCGCGGGTATTCAGGATGGCAGCAGAGAAATGCTGCATATTGATGGCACGACTATCGTATTAATCGATGGCGATAGCGGCATGACCCAACAGGGCTTTTACTACGGTGTCACCGTGGTCGATGGCGTGGCATCAGTAGAGATTATTTCTTTTGATGGGGAGACCAGCGTTTCTGCTGAAGCAGCAGCAAAAATGCTGTCAGAACTCACCTATATCAATACCAGCAACGATCCAACCGAAGGTTCCCGCACCCTAACCCTAACGTCAATAAAAGATAGTGGCGGTACTGAGGATGGCGGTCAGAACCAGACTGAACTCAGTCTTCAGGCGACGGTTAAGGTGGTTGGCGTCAATGATGCTCCGGTATTTAATGGTTCAGGCATCACCAGTAACTACACCGTCAGTGGCAATCAGGTCGAATTATTCACCGGTCTTGCTATCTCGGCGGTAGAGACAAGCCAGGTGATGTCGAGTGCGACCTTCAATATTGCGGGTGTGAAGGATGGCAGTAATGAGCACCTGACAATCGATGGTACGCAGATTGCCCTGACCAGTGGTAATGGGACCACGGCGGGCGGCCACGCTTACACAGTGACTGTCGAAGAGGGTGTGGCCACGCTGAACCTGACCTTTAAGGAAGGACTCACCGGAACACAGACCGCTGCTTTAATTGAACAGTCGCGCTACAGCAACAGTACCGATGTGAAGAGCGCAGGCCTGCGTACCGTATCGGTCAGCGTTCAGGATAGTGGCGGTGGGGATGATACCAGCCTGTTAGCCGCAACAGCGAAGGTCAATATTGTTGATAACTCGGCTCCGGTTCTGGGGGCGGGCGTGGACAATAATCATCTGTCCATCATCGAGGGTATCAGCGATCTCCCAGGTTTGAGTGACGTTGTCACTAGTGCTCTGAGTCAGGATGGTAAAACCCTCTATGTTGCCAGCAGCGACGGCAATATGGCGCTATTCCAGCGTCAAGGCAGCGGGGAGCAATGGGTTTATCAGCAAACTGTTGCTGTTACCTCCGGTGCGATTCAGTCGGTGGAAGTCAGCCAGGACGGAAGCCATGTGCTGGTACTGGCAGAGTCAGGCAATAGCCTGACCGTATTCTCTGCCACCGACGCTGGACTGACTAAAGTCACTACCCTTGCCACCCAGAATGTCAGCGACTTTACCCTCTCCGCAGACGGTAAAACGGTCTATGTGGTTGACGGTAACTATTCCGGCCTGAAAGTCTATGCCCAGGATGCCACGTCCGGGGAATATACCCAGACTCAGCAGATTTCCGGCTCAACCGGGACCGCACCTTACCTGTTTACTGCCGTCGAAATTAAAGCGGTCGGTAACTACGTCTATGTATTAACCGATCCGGCCTCCGACGGCGTTGCGAATACACTCATCGTCTATCAGGTTCTTGATAACGGTAGTTTGCAGGACGTGGCTTATATTCGTGATGGTCAGGGAGAAGCCAGCCTTGGTAATGATGCCAGCCTGACAGTATCGGCAGACGGCAAACAGATCTTCGTTACCACCGAGAGTAGCGTCAGCCTGTACCACTTTGACTCCGCTACCGGGCAGCTGAATTTTGTCAGTGAGCAAGCGGGCTTTAGCCAGATCTCTTCCGTGGCTTTATCCGAAGATGGTCGTACCCTCTATATTACCCAGTCTGCAGGCAGCATCAGCCGTTACGCGGTAGAAAACGATGGCAGCCTGACCTTAAAACAGACCGTAGACAGTAGCCAGGCTCCGGGACTGAAAGATGCCGGTCTGATTATCTCAGGTAAAGATGGCAGCCTTATCGTTCTTGGCGATAAGAGCGTTATTTCGCTGTCTGACCAATTGGTCGAGGCCATCGCGATTGAGTATATCGAAGGCGAAACTCTACCTCTGACCGGTGTTATTACCCTTAATGATGCTGAGTATGATGGGCTTAACGACGGTAAAGGTAACTATCAGGGGGCGACCATTACGCTGGGCCGTGAAAACGCCAACACAGACGACAAGTTTGGTCTGAGTGAGTCCAATGGTCTTTCGTTACAAGACGGTAAGGTGATTTACGACGGCAAAGCTATCGCCGATTTTGTCAATAATCAAGGCACCCTCACGCTGGTGTTTACCTCCAGTGTCAGTACCGAAATGGCTAATCAGGTGCTGCAGCAGATAACCTATACCCATGCTGGAGCCGATCCGGGGAATGCCATTGCCTTAACGCTGAAGGTGACCGACAGCTACGGCGCCAGTGACAGTGTCACATTCGCGCTGGCAGTGACCACCATCAACGATGCGCCCACTCTGACTACCACGCCAGTTAACGGCACCTTTGTTGAAGGTGGCGCAGCGGCAGGACTGTTTAAAGACAGTCAGGCCAGCACTATTGAGGCCGGACAAGCCTTTATCCAGACTACCCTGAGTATTTCTGGCGTGGTTGACGGGGTTCATGAAAAACTGACTCTCGACGGCACGGAAATTAGCTTAATTGCCGGAACCGGCAAAACGGTCAATGGCCATGACTATCAGGTGACGGTGCAAGGCGATGTGGTGACTATCACCGTTAGCGACAGCAAAGGGCTGGCGTTAGCCGCCCTGGTGGATGGTTTAACCTATAGCCATGACAGTAATGACCCCACCACCGGCACCCGTACCGTTACCCTGACCTCGATTCAGGATAACGGTGGTACCGACCTTGGGGGCGAGGACAGTAGCGTCCTGACCCTCGCCTCAACTGTGAATGTTGAGGCGGTGAATAACCCGCCAGTCGTGACGGGAACGGGCAGCAGCACTCAGTTTACTGAAGGTGGCGTTCCGACACCGCTGTACACAGACGTCAGTGTTGATACGGTGGAGTCGGGTCAGGCTATTCGCAGTATCAGTGTTACAGTCGATGGACTAAAAGATGGGGCTAGCGAGCAGTTATATCTTGACGGCACGGCTATCTCTTTAGTCAATGGCAGCGGTACCACAGCCAGCGGATATGCCTGGACTGTGTCGGTGATGGATGGCAGCGCCACCGTCACGCTGACCAGCGCTAGCAGTATCACGGCTCCGGCCAGCGTGATTGAAAATATCACCTACTCCCACACCAGTAATAACCCCACTGAAGGGGTGAGAGCTATCACCCTGAGCGCGGTACAGGATAGCGGTGGTGGCCAGGATAGCAGCCAGCCTGACCTTAAGACCACCGTGACCGTTATCGCGGTAAACAGCCCACCGGTAGCGAGCGTTGACAGCATCAGTTTACCGGGTGCGACGCAAGACAGTGACTATAGCGTGACCTTCCCGGAAGATTTGTTCACGGACGTCGATGATGCAACCTTGTCATGGCAGATTAATGATTTGCCAGAAGGGTTAAGCTTCGACCCTGTCACTCGCACCTTGTCTGGAACACCCACTACCGACGGTAGCGTCACCATGACGCTCACCGCAACTGACTCGCATGGTGAGTCAGCCAGCATTACGCTGACCTTGGTGACAGAGGCTCGGAGTATCAGCCATGTTGAATTTATCTCAACCGCTGGATTATTCCCGACTTCAACAGGGGGAACTGACAGTCTCTATGCCTCACTGAGTGAATCACTCGGCCTGACGGCGAGCTCTTTTGACGCTAACCGTCTGTCAGCCCAAACAGCGTTATCTACCGGGACGTTAGATTTAGCCGCTTCCCCTTGGTCTTTAAATCCTATTCAGTTCGGCCAGTTACCTGAGCTTGAGAAGGTTGATTTTAAAGGCTTAACGACTAAAGCGCATAGCACCGGCACTATTGATTACTGGCAGCCTGCTAGCGGCAATGTACAGATCCATTCTGTTGTCGGTCAGGGTGAATTTATTGATGCCCGTCTGGCTAATGGTCGTCCATTACCTGAGTGGCTTCAGTTCGACCCCGCTACAGGCGAACTGAAAATGGACAGGACGCAAGCGCCTCAAGTCGGGCAAATCCAGCTCAGACTGATCCGTGCTGATGGTTCGGTTCTGCTATTGACCTTAAGAGAGCCTTTGTCGGTTGCTTCAATTCCGTCTGCATTACTTAACGATTCTGTATCCCAAGAGGTACGGGCGACTTTTGAGGCAGCCTTACCTGCTAAGGATGCCATTTCTAAAACACTCGCCGCGGGACAGGGGGACAGTGACGCTTTGCTTAAAGCTTCTCTAGAAATGTCAGCCTCCGCAGCACAACCTGCACAAGCATCATGATTAACTTAAAAAAAATAATAGGGAGTTCTCTGGTGGGTCATTCTAAGTTTGAACAACATAAGACAAATGGCTGGGCAAAACGCGGTCTTAAAATGACAGCAATAGCCAGCGCTTTATTCCTCGCCGGCTGTGCCGTTCGCCCTGAGCCTGTGACGATGGACGAACAGATTAACCAGGCACTCAGCGATCGGACCAAAATGTACGCCGATCAGGAGCCGGTTCGCGGAGTGATTACGCTCGATGAGGCGCTGGCTCGCTCATTAAAATATAACCTTCAGCAGCGTGTTGCCCTGATGGAACAAGCGATTGAAGATAATCTGTTGGGCATCGCCCAGCTCGATATGTTGCCGAAACTGGCCGCTCAAGCGGGAATGGTGACACGAAGTAATGTTGCGGCATCGAGTAGCCAGTCAGTCACGACCGGTAAGCAATCACTGGAAGCTTCAACCAGCCAGGATATGACGCTGCGTACCGCTGACTTGACCATGAGCTGGAACGTGCTGGACTTTGGTATTAGCTATTTCAATGCCAAAATACAGGCAAACAAAACCCTGGCGGCAGAGGAACGTCGTCGTAAGGTCGTGGCTGATATTACCCGTCAGGTTCGCACGACCTACTGGGAAGCCGCTACGGCTCAGCGTTTGCAACCGGAAGTCACTCAGGCCTTAGTGAGAGCGCGCCAGTCGCTGGCTTTTGCTCGTCAAACCGAACGTGAGCGTCTGCTGCCCCCGGTAGAGTCACTGCGCTTCCAGAAAAATATGCTGGAGATGGTTCGCCAGCTGGAAGTGGTTGACAGCGATCTGGTGCTGGCAAAATCGCGTCTGGCAGCGCTGATGAACCTGCCACCGGCGAGCAATTTTACCGTGGTTTCTCCGGAACAAAGCAGCCTGGCCCAGGTCAAGCTGCCTTACACTCTGGGCGACCTGGAAAACTTTGCGATGGTCAAACGACCGGAAATTCGTGAAGAGACCTATTTAGCCCGTAATGCGGTGCTGGATACCCGTCGCTCATTAACCCGATTGCTGCCTGGTGTGTCGTTATTTGTGGGTATTAACGGCGACAGTAACGACTACCTTGTTAACCGTAACTGGGCCAGCGCTGGCGTGCAGGTCAGCGGTAACTTGCTGAATGTGCTCTCGTGGTCTTCGGTCAAAAATGCTGGTGAAGCCGGTGAGTCACTGGCAGAAGTCAGACGTCAGGCATTGCGTATGGCGGTTCTGACGCAAGTCAACGTGGCCTGGCAGGAGTACCAGCAGAGCACCCAGATGTTCGAACGCTATCAGGAACTGGCGCGGGTACAACGGGGCATACTCAACCAGACGGATCAAAGTTATCGTAACCAGGCCGCGACCCAGATGGAACAAGTGCAAATCAGCACGGAAACCATTCTGACCACGCGGGCGCGTGACCGTAGTTTTGCCAGCATGCAGGATGCACTGGGCACCGTCTACCAGGCCGCAGGGCTGGATGTGTTACCGGATAATATCAATGGCACTAGCCTTGCAGCACTGAGTGCCAGCATCGGCAGTACCACGCAGCAGATTGAAAAAGGACAGCTGGCGAAAGTCTCAATGCAGCTATCCACTGCACCCGTCGCTATGACTGCACCAGTAACCATGACGGCACCCGTGGCGGTCGCCCAAACAGCACCTGTTGCGGTCAGTCAGCCGCTGCTCACCAGTCATCCGGTGAGTCTGCCAGTTGCCGCCGCCAGGCCAAAAGCGACAACACGCGTCAACCAGGTTAATCGCATTGATGATATGTGGAATAACCTTGAGTCGCTTTCCGGAGTTGCGGAATGAGACTTCTGATATTGGCAGCGTGTTTGCTGCCGATAGCAGGTCTGGCTGAGTCTCAACTGGATCCGGTACGGGTCCAGTTGAGTGCTGTGAAACAGACCATGCTGTCTAGTGGTATCGCAGGCCGAGTCAATGAGCTGAACGTCAAAGAAGGCGATCGTTTTAAGCAGGGGCAGACCCTGCTGACCTTCGACTGCACCGTGTTACAGCAGAAACTTAATTATTCAAACGCGGCGGAACAGGCCGCGCGTAAAAAAGTGTCTGTGGCTAACCGGCTGGATAAACTGAATGCCATCAGTGTGTCTGATGTCGATGAGGCGCGTGCTGCTTTGTCGATGGCGCAGGCGGAAGGCGGGGTGAATCGTGCGATGCTAAAGCGTTGTAATATCATCGCGCCTTTTGATGGCCGGGTGACAGAGGCGCGCGTCCGGCAGTGGGAAACTGTTCCTGAAGGCAAAGAGCTGCTGGCAATCTATGACGACAGTGCTTTTGAACTGGAGTCGATAGTGCCTTCACGCTGGCTGGTATGGTTAAAAACAGGGACGCCGTTTAGCGTCATCCTGGATGAAACCGGACAAACCTATAGCGCTGAAATTAGCCGTATCTCGTCTTCGATTGAACCCGTGAGCCAGTCGGTGAAAGTGTTTGGCAAAATCACTCATGCCAGCGAAGGACTGCTTCCGGGTATGAGCGGTGAAGCGCGTTTTGCCCCAGCGGAGTCATCGGTGAATGAGTAATCCTCTACAACCGCTTGCGGAACTGTTACAACTCCAGCGCCGCATGCGGGCGCTGGACAGCCGTGACAGCCTGGCCTTTTTTATGGTCAACGAGACTCACCGCCTGACGAATTATCGTCAGGCTATTCTCTGGGACGGCGAAGCCGGTAAATTGCTAGCGGCTTCGGGCGTTTCCAGTCTGGACAATCATGCCCCTTTTTGCCGTAATTTTTCTGCACTTTGCCGCCAATGGCAGCCAAAATTCGATAAAATAACCGCCATCAGTGCGAATGACTTGTCAGTTGATGACCGTCTGTTCTGGCAAGAATATTTGCCAGAAAACGGGCTCTGGATCCCTTTTCCCCACCTTGGCAAGGAGAGGTCAATAAGCCTTATCCTGCTCAAAGATACGGTCTGGTCGGAAGCTGAAAAAGTCCTTCTGGAGCAGTTAGCCGATGCCTATGGTCACGCCTGGCAGAGCCTTTCGCGCCAGGGGAAAAGCCGTCAATCTGCTTTCAGGATAAAACGTAAGGGGCTGATGATTGGGGTAGCTCTGGCGTTAATCATGCTGATCCCGGTTCGTCAGTCAGTGCTGGCACCTGCGGAAGTAGTGGCAAATAAACCGACAATACTGCGCGCTCCGCTCTCGGGTGTGGTGGACTCCCTGGAGGTCAAACCTAATCAACCTGTTGTCAGGGATCAGGTACTGGTTAGCCTTAATGCCCGTGAATTACAGAACCAGCGGGAAAGCGCGCGTCAGCAGTTTGCCAGTGCCGAAGCGCAGTATCGTCAGGCTCAGCAGATGGCGCTGAGTGATGCGGATGCTAAGGCCCAGCTAGCGGTACTCGCCAGTCGTCGGCAGCAAACCCAGAGCGAAATGAAGTTTGTTGAGTCCCAACTGGCACGTATGGAACTTAAGTCACCGCGTGACGGCATTGTGATATTTGATAATGCCACTGACGTGCTGGGGCGGTCAGTCTCGGTGGGTGAAAGGATTATGATGGTTGCCGATCCGAGTGATGCTCAACTGGAAATTCAACTTCCGGCTGGAGATGCTATCGCGCTGGAAAAAGGGGCTGAAGTTCGCTTATTTCTCAATGTAGCGCCGAACTCCCCACAACATGCCACCTTAACCCAGATTGGCTATCGCGCGACGCCTGATGCTGAAAACGTGATGGCGTATCGCCTGAATGCAGAGTTTGATCAGCCTGAAGCCGTCGTCAGAGTGGGCCTGAAAGGAACGGCGAAAATCTATGGCGAAAGAACGGTACTGATTGCCTATCTGATGCGTAAGCCCTGGTCATCGCTACGTGTCTGGCTTGGAGTCTGAGTATGAGTGCTGACGCGATGTTGGTTGCTCCGTTAAGGGATGAGTTGATTCTGCATCCCGGCCCGATGGACTGGCAGGGGGCACCCAGCTGGACACTCGAAGATCCCATAAGGGATCGCTACTACCGCATTGGCTGGCTGGAAAAGGCTTTGCTGTCGCACTGGTCACTCGGCGATGCCAGTGCCATTATTACCCGCGTTAATCAGCAGCTACCGGTTGAAATTACTCAGGAAGACATTCGTTCGTTTTCAGAGTTTCTTCAGACTCATGCTCTCACCTGGCGAGTCGATGATGACACCGTCAGTCAGTTTACGCGGCAGAAAGCGGCAGCAAAGCGTTCATGGTGGAGCTACGCGCTGCATAATTATTTGTTTTTACGCATTCCTGTCCTGCATCCTGACGCCTTTCTGAAACGCACTCTGCCATGGGTATCGCTGTTCTACAGTAAGTTTTTCTGGCTCATCACCTTTTTTGCCGGATTAACCGGACTGCTGTTTGCCAGCCGTCAGTGGGAAACCTTTCGCCATACTTTTCTCCACTTTTTTACTCTCGAAGGTGCGTTGTTAGCCGGGATAACCCTCAGCCTGACGAAGTTTATTCATGAACTGGGACATGCCTATACCTGTAAACGTTACGGCGGGAAGGTGAGTAGTCTGGGCATTGCTCTGTTGGTGATGATGCCCGTCCTGTATACCGATACCTCCTCGGCGTGGAAACTTGCCAGTCGTCAACAGCGCTTAGCCATTGGTGCTGCGGGCATGCTGACCGAACTGGCGATTGCGGCCTGGGCGACGCTGGCATGGAGTTTTTTGCCGGATGGCATGTTGCGCAGCGCGGCGTTTATGCTGGCCACCACCACCTGGATAATGACCCTGGCGGTTAACCTCAGCCCGTTGATGCGTTTTGATGGTTACTTCCTCCTTTCAGATGCGATAGGGATAGGTAATCTGCAACAGCGAGGATTTGCAGTGGGTCGCTGGAAACTCAGAGAACTGCTGTTTGGTTTGCAGGATGAACCCCCAGAAACGATGCCTGACTGGTTAAGGCGGGTGCTGGTAGGCTATGCGTTCGCCACTTGGGTCTACCGACTGTTTCTTTTCACCGGTATTGCTTTGCTGGTCTATCACATGACCTTCAAACTGCTGGGTATTCTGTTATTTGCAGTTGAAATTGGCTATTTCGTGATTGTTCCGATTGTCAATGAACTGCGTGCCTGGCATGGGCGTCGTAAGGATTATCGTATGAACCGTCAGATGATACTGACCCTCAGCGCGGGTGGTCTACTGCTACTGATTTTTCTTTTTCCCTGGCAGTACAAGGTCTATGCCCCCGGCCTGATTCGGGCGGAACAGCAGGGCAGTTTATATATGCCGATGCCGGCTAAAATCGAACAGATCAAAGTCACACCGGGTCAACAAGTCGCGAAAGGCGATGTGCTTTTTATTCTGCATACTGATGAGATGGTCCACCAGAATGAAAACCTCACAAGACAGCTACAAACACTGGGCTGGCAGCAAGATTATCAGACACTTAATCGCCAGACTTTACAGACCCATCAGCGCATCAGAAAGGAACGTGAAGCAGCTTTAAAACATCAGCAGGTACTTTCTGAACAACAGGACTCGCTGATTATTCGCTCCCCTCTGGATGGTCGCGTGGCTGACCTTGCTAACCCACTGAGTGCCGGTGAATGGCTGGCTCAGGGGGAATGGCTGGCGACCGTAACTCATCCTGAAGGTGCGCTGGTTGAAGCTTTGGTCAAAGAAAAAGACTGGCTTCGCCTTTCCGTCGGTGCGAAAGGGACCTTCTATTCAAAACAGAGTTCTTTACCGGGTTTACAAGGTGAAGTGGTCGAGATTGAACAGACGGCAGTGACCGATCTCCGATCTGTCGCTGAACTGGCTTCCGTGTATGGCGGCGATATTGCAGCATTAACCAATCAGCAGCGGGAAATTGTCCCTGAACAGGCAGTCTATCGGGTGTTGCTGCGTCTTGATCCTGGAACCAATGCACCCCTTCAAGTTCAGCCTGGTACTCTGGCGCTGGAAGGGCAATCGCAGATCCTTGCCGTGAGTTTATGGCGGTATCTCTCCGCAGTCGTGATACGGGAACTGACTTTTTAAACCTTGTACAGAGCAAAGTCGTAATTAAAGTGTTACACCTTGCTATTAAGTGATAATGATTGTTATTATCCTTTCCAGAAAAATACAATGATATTAACAAAGCCGTTACTACTCCGGGTGGATAACGGCTATGTACAGCGCCTGTGTTTGAAACTTTCCGTCGAAAACACTTTATATATTTGGGGATAATATGCGTGTTTTGGTAGTTGACGATGATTCAATACTTTGTCGCTGGCTAGAAGACAAATTACATACGCATGGACACACTTGCCAGATAATACATGATGGCTCACAAGCGTTAGCCGCCATCCAGGATGGCACCTACGATGTTATCCTGTTAGACCGCATGTTACCCGGAATGGATGGTTTTAGCGTTCTTCGTGAGTTAAAGGTCGTGAGTCATCCTCCGGTCATGTTGCTGTCAGCCTTGGATAGGGATGTTGACAGGGTTATGGGGCTTGAGCTGGGGGCGGAAGATTACCTGGGCAAACCCTTTAATTTTGATGAACTGCGCCTGCGATTAGATATTATCGTCGGTCGTGACAAGCGTAATACCCCGAAAAGTACGCTGCTCAGTTTCGCCGACTTAACAGTTGATTGCCTTGAGCGCAAGGTGTGGCGAGCGGGTAAGCCTATCGATCTGACCGATAAAGAACTTAAATTATTATTATTGCTGATGGAGACCCCGGACAAGGTCGCCAGCCGGACACATCTGCTTGAGCGTGTGTGGGGATATCAGTTCGACCCGCAAACCAATCTTATTGATGTTCATATGTCTAAACTGCGATCCAAAGTGGATAAGGGCTTTGACACCCCACTGATTAAAACCCTGAGGTCGGTAGGGTACTATCTGGAACACGTCGAGAAGCGCTAAATATGTCCACAAAAGTATTCACCCTCTGCAATGGCTGCCGGACGTGTATGCGTTACTGTACTCTGAAGGTACGTCAGTGGCAGGTGCTGGGCGCCAGTCACTACCCCGATTTTTTGCAGACGGCCAATTTCCGTCAAGGCATGACGATTGTCTTTCTTTTTTTAATGGTCGCGATAGCCAGCATGATGGGCTCAAGCAAGCTGATAGAGTCTCTTATTCGCGGTCACGTGCATGATGTGATTGTTAACGATCTCTATGACTACTCGGTTAAATCATCATTAAAAAGTACCCCGCGGATGCTTGCTCAGATCGGTCGCGAATCTCTGGAGCACAGCGATAATCTGGCGCAGGTACTGTTAATTGACCCCCAGGGCGAAATTGTTTACCACTCAATGACGCTACGCCAGCAGCATACCGGAAGCTGTGGCCTGGAGGTTTCCTGTCTGAAAAAAATCATCCAGCAAGATGACCATGATAATTTGGTCGGGCTTTCTGTGTTGCTTGATGACGGTGGCATTTTGTTCCGTGGATATCATATTTTGCCTATGCTCGAAAGAGTTAAAACTATCCCTCTGGTTGCCGGAGCCGGCGTCTTTATCGTGTTACTGATTTGCCTTTATGTGAGCCGTCAGTTCAGTCTGCGTAGTTTGCATATCGCTCGCGAGATCCGCGAAGCGCTTAACAGATACAGCAGTGGCGATAAACATGTGCGTATGCCACGCTCTGCTTATCGTAATGACTTTGATGCCTTGAGTACCGATATTAATCAGAATCTTGAACGTATTGAACGGTTGATGGAGCAGGTGCGGAGTAATGCCGGACATATTGCCCATGAGCTGCGCACGCCTTTAACGCATCTTCATAATCGACTTTATTCTCTGTCAGAAAGAGAGGATTTAACCAATCAAAGCCGGATTGAGATAGATAGCGCAGTAAATGAAGTACAGACTATCTTAACCTTATTCAGAAACGTGATGCGGATTAGCGAAATCGAGAGTGGGCGCTGTATCCATCAACTGAGTGACTGTTCAGCTCATGAATTATTGCAGGATGTCGCCGAGTATTATCAGCCCCTTGCCGAGAGCCGATCTTGTTCATTAGTGATAGAACCAAAAACCGATATCCAGATGTTTATTGACAGAAGTCTGGTTTTTCAGGCTCTTGCAAATCTGATAGAAAATGCACTTAAATATGCGGCGGATGGCAGAGTCATCACCCTCGGATACCGTTTCTATCATGGCTGGCTGACGCTGTATGTTGCCGATCACGGGCCGGGTATTCCTGATGATTTACAAAGCAAAGCGATAGAACCTTTTGAACGGCTGGATAAACGCTATTCAAGCAATGGCTACGGGCTGGGACTTTCCCTGGTGAATGCCATAACCGAATTACACGGTGGAAAAATTAAATTCGAAAATACCCACCCCGGACTTTGTGTTTATCTTTGTCTGAATCGCTGTCAGTAAGAATGAGTCAGGCGGACGGCGTACTGGCATAAATTTTCCGCCTTGCTGGCTAAGAAAGTCATTGTCCAAGTATCACAGCATCGAACAGAGCACTCAATAATCGGGTGATATCAATTCTTCCATACTCAGACCCGTTATTTTTATCACCATATCGTAATCAAGACCCTGCTGTAACATATTTTGGGCAACAGAGCGTCTCTCAAGCCGTATTCCTTCCTCTCTGCCAAGCAGCATTCCTTTATTGATACCGTTCTGTTCCAGTTGCTGTGCAATAGTCATCAGATTATCCTCATATTGTGGTACTCGCGAAGCCAGTTCACGAACAAAAATTTCTGCATCTGTGGTTTCACCTGCCTGAATGATGTAGTGGATCAGGGCTGTTACTTGCGGGACGGGCAGATACTCGGTGAGTAATGATGCCACTAGTTTATCCATCAATTCTGTCAGATTTCGCTTATGGATATGTTTTTGTAGTAATGTCAGTGCCGCCATACTCCGGTGTTCCATAATTTTTTCATCAGGTATAACGGTAATATCAACCAAGGGATAATCATTGCTATATCCGTCATACTTCAAGTTGCTTGGGTGTTGCTTTCATCAATCCAGGCGAATCACATAGTTTATCTATGCTCATCGCCTGGATTAACTCAGCGCCTACAAGCAACTCGAATTATTTAGGGTATAGCGTCGTGGGGAGTGGGGGTGTTCTTGTTTATATTCATCATTCCCGGCTGTGACATTAATTCAGACGGGAATGATAGAGAGACGGTCTGATAAAAAATATCAATAAACTCTACGAGTCAGGAATAAGAACTGTTTTAAGATAATAGCCAGATATTTATGCGAGTTTATTTATGTGTTTAATTTACTTGAAGTATGACGGGTATATAAGGATACAGTGAGCAACAGTCTACTCAGCCTTTACTAATATATATTATCAGGCGTCATCACGCGACGAGCACCCACATAATGGTTTTGCCAGTAGTTATCACTGAGTTTACTGATACGGATATCCAGCCCGGTCCTCGGCGACTGAATAAACTGATTATCACCAATATAGACGCCCACATGATCAACGTAATCCTGTCGTATCTGGAAGAAGACTAAATCGCCAGGTTCCAGTTCACTTGAGCGAATAATTTTGGCATCCGTAAGATGAAACATGCCTCTGGCCGTGCGCGGGAAAGGGCGTTTAATATGGTCTTTATACGCAAAATAAATCAGCCCGCTGCAATCAAAACCGCTGAGAGGAGAAGCTCCTCCCCAGAGATAGGGTTTACCTAACTGTTCCATTAAAGTATTCAGTGCAATTTGTCGTGTACGCAGATATTTGTCGTGATAGAGCGGGCGCAGGGTCAGTCGTCTGAGCAATATTTCAACATCCTGACCTGAACGATGAACCTGCTGACTGAATGAAGACTCAGCGCGCTGCGCCATAGCCACTTTTTGCAGTCGGGATTCTTTGAGCAATCCAGTCCGGACCAGGGCTTTACTTGATGATGCGGTTGCAGACATAGGGCTGGCTTGCTGACCTGCGGAAACTTTGACCCGCAGACCTTTACCTTCTATTTCGGACAAAGAGTAGTGTTTACCCTTAGAGGACGAGGTAATGGAACGCGACGGTTCGTCGTTCACTGAAAACTTTATCGGCCGGGTTTCCGTGGGCGTCAGAATGGTGATATCTGACAGCTGACTTGCTGCGCTGTTAAAGCTAATCAGTGAAGAAGCAAATAATAAAAAAAAAACTGCGCAGAGGGTGTCATTACCAGACTCGTTAATTGCTGACTTTATATCGTCAATTATTGTCTAAAACGGAGTGTAATAAAAGATGAATAAGAATACATTAAGAAAAGTTAATGAATGCTAATTGATCTCATATTATAAACAGGGAGATTAAAGGCGATACGATGATAATAACCTTATTATTCTGGTGTTATTAAGTGAGGCTGATATCACTTGGCTATAGATTTATTTTATTCGCATCGGTGGGAGTATTCTATAGACGGGTTGTACCGATAAGATACAACCCGTTCTGAGATAACTAACTGGCGGGTGTCAGGAGACGTGGTTTTCCTTCACTGTCCACTGCAACATAGATAAATACCGCTTCAGTCGCTTTGTAGCGCTGACCAATAGGTTCACTGGAAACTTTTTTGATCCACACTTCAATATTAATCGTTATCGAGGTCTTTCCGCGCTTAATGCAACTGGCATAACAGCACACCACATCACCGACTGCGACGGGTTTAAGAAACGTCATGCCATCGACCCGTACGGTAACGACACGTCCATGGGCTATTTCTTTAGCCTGAATGGCACCACCCAGATCCATCTGAGACATCAACCAGCCGCCAAAAATATCGCCATTGGCATTCGTGTCGGCAGGCATCGCCAGGGTGCGCAATACTAAATCGCCGCGTGGTAATTCATCTGTCATTCTTTCTTGTCCTGTGGCTGCATATGACGGTAAATATAAACTCCGCTTAATAGCGTAAATACCAGCATCATTGCCGTCAAGCCAAAGACCTTAAAGTTTATCCAGGTACTTTCTGATAGCCAGAAAGCGACATAGATATTAAGCACGCCGCAGACGATAAAAAACAGCGACCAGGCAATGTTAAGACGCGCCCAGACTGAGACCGGTAGCGTTATCTCTTTACCGAGAATGCTCTGGATCAGGATTTTTTTCATCACAAACTGGGTAAACAGCAAGGCAATGGCAAACAGAGCGTAGATGATAGTCACTTTCCATTTGATGAATTCAGGATTATGGAAATAAATCGTCAGACTGCCAAATACCGCCACCATAATGAAAGTGACCAGCGTCATTTTTTCTACTTTACGATATTTGTACCAGCTATAAATCAATGCAATACCAGTGGCGATGATCAGGGCCCAGGTGCCAACATAAATATCGTACATTTTGTAGAAAACAAAAAAAACGATCAGCGGCAGGAAGTCGAGAAACTGCTTCATATAATATAGGTTCCGTTAACAGATGATGCCTGACTAGGGAGCAGTCAGGCATCTTAAGATTAGGGGCGAATCAGCATAAACAGGCGGAATAAATAGATAAGCAAAATAGCGGAGATCAAATTGCTTATTGTATTGGCGATAATGGCACCGACTTCCGGTGAAAACGCAGCAAAAGAGGAGACCATTAACAGTAGTGCGGTTTTAGCGGCTAACCAGAGCACGACTGCCGGGGTCACCAGACGCATATTCGCCCATGCCAGCTTAACGCTCTGACGCATTGACTGGAAAATACCTGCTTTTTCCTGAACCAGAATCACCGGTGCCAGTGATAATACAATGGCAAACAGTACGCCTGGCACAACCACAAACATGATACCAATCTGTACCAGCAAGGTAGTGATAAAGATAAGGATCAGCATTTTTGGCAGCACCGGTGCCGCGGCACCAATAGCGCGCAATGCACTGACCCGCTGACCCGCAGAAACAATTTGCATTAATACCAGCATGCTACCTGCCAGAATAGCATTACCAATAAGACCAGAAAACGTCGATACGGCGGATGCTTTTAGTAACACTCGTTGCTGCTCGGGTGTCATATTCTGAATCAAGTCAAACAAACCGCCGCTACCTGATAAATTATCGCCTTCACTCAAAATGGCCATCTGGTGTTCACCGGGCGAAAGAGCATTGCCGAATAACACCGATATTAAGGCGCAAAGTAGTGCAATCAGTAGAATTGTCACAAACTGATGGCGTAAGAAATTTCCCGTGTCACGGTACACAGAACCTGCCGTGATAGACATGCACTCTCCTCGGTATAGCTTGCAGTTATAAATCAACGGGTAATTGTACCCTGGTTGAGGGGCGCTGACATCCTTAACCCTCTGTTCTGTACAGTCAAATTTGTTGCTTCTGTTGTCGGTTAATTCCCTCTAGCACAATCTATCTTAAGTTTTTTTCATGCTTTGTCAGCAGGTGTAAATATTGCTCCTGGCCAGACACTGACCCAGATAAACGCTCTCTATTATATCTCCATCGCTGGAAAGACGATAAAGAGTTATCTCGTTGGGGATGATGATACAAGCTGATGCCATTTATTGATCCCGATTGCGAGTGGGGTAATGGCCAGTTTGCGTATAAATTAATCCAGATCAAAGAATGTTAAATTAGACTATAAAGTGTGACGATTGTCAGATCACTTTACATACATTTATTCGTATATTGTGGGCGACTAAAATAACCACACAAAAGGAATGGGTATGAAAAAGTTATCTTTGGCATTAGTGGCATTGATGGGTATATCGGGTGTAGCTGAAGCACATCAGGCAGGTGATTTCTTTATGCGCGCAGGGACAGCGACTGTACGTCCAAGCGCTAGCTCAGACAACGTAATGGGCTTGGGTGAATTTGATATCGATAATAACACCCAGCTGGGTCTGACCTTTGACTATATGGTGACAGATAACATCGGTATTGAGTTATTAGCTGCCACACCATTTCGCCACAAAGTCGGTCTTGGCCCAACCGGTAAAATCGCTACCGTTCACCAGTTACCGCCGACGCTGATGGCGCAATGGTACTTTGGTGATGCCACCAGTAAGTTACGTCCTTATGTCGGCGCCGGTATTAACTACACCATGTTCTTTAATACTAAATTCAACGAGACGGGCAAAGAGGCAGGCTTGAGTGACTTGAGTGTTAAAAACTCATGGGGTGCTGCGGGTCAAGTCGGTATGGATTACATGCTGGATAAAAACTGGATGCTGAACATGTCCGTCTGGTATATCGATATCGATACCAAAGTGAGATTTAATTCTGCTACAGAAGGACATCAAAGCATTGATACTAAAATCAATCCTTGGGTCTTTATGTTTGGTGCAGGTTATACATTCTAAGTCTTTTGTAAAACTGGTCGCGAAACGGCCAGTTTTCTCCATTCCTTATACCTTGAATTATTATTCCGCACGGTCATCCTTCTTAATTAAAGTCAGAGTACCGAGTCCTGTTTCCCTGAATAACCTTCCGGTTGAGTTAATGATGAGAAAAGGGTTTAAGGTGTCGTTGCCTGTTGTTTGATGAGTGCATAACGGTTAAGCAGCTGGTTTAAATGGATATCAGTCTGCAGCAGCAATGCCGCAGGAGCAGGTGTACCGCTTGAGGTTTGGCTCAGTTGAAAGAGCTGTTCTTCCACCGGAACGGAACGGCCAAAATTCTGCATAATAGTAAATACCATCGATTTCAGTTCGGAACCTGTCAGATATTTGCCTTTACGTTCATCCAGTTCGTTCAGACGCCGGGTCAGGTTCTGCAGACCTTCCATCCCTTGATTCCAGCCCGATACGGCCTCCTGTGACAGAGTCTGAGTCGCAATATAGTGCTGCCACTGGGCTTTCAGGTTATCAGCGTCAATCGGTTCAGTTCGGGAAACCAGTGTAAAGCCAGCATAGTTTTGGCACCACATTGGCAAGAGCGGCTGTTGTGCCGCCAGCGATGCATCATCAATTTTTGCTGACTCAGGACTGTCCGCAGACAGAATGATTTTATCAACTCCCCAAAAAATACCCCCTCCGACAACCAGCATCGTCAACATGCCAGAAGCAAAACTTCGCCACTTTGCTGTAGGGGGTACAACATCTGTGGCCAGCTCAGAACAGGGTGTCTCTTTATGGAAAAAGTTCGACAACAGAATGGCATCATGGACGGCGCTCCCTGCATTCATATTCTCAAGCCGGGTTGCTGAATTGTGCATAAAAAGAGACAGCGAGCCGACCTGACTGGCATTTTTTAACTCCAGACGCTGCAACATATCCAGTACTGCGTTCAAACGCTGTTCTGCCTGGTAAATTTGCGGTAAATCAGCATACTCAAAAGTGAAAGTCCGCAATACAGACAGCAGACGCTGGCTCAGTCCTGCAAGAATTTCCATACGGGCATGAGCGGGCTGCGGCCATATATCCCCCCAGTGATTGAGCAGCAGTTTCTCCAGTATCAGTAGCCCCTCATTCAGACCCATTATTCCACTGATGTGGGTACGTGCCAGCGTATACGAGGACAACGTCTGGAGTTCTACACCATGGTTACTGAACAGCGACAGACTGAGCTGTTCCACATAGTGCCAGTTCACATCCGGGCGAGCAGGGTGATTCAGCTTTGTCAGTTCATCGCGCAGGGAGATATAATCCAGCAATGCGCGTGGATCGCCGCCAGTTTTAAGTTGATTCTGATTATTCACAGCGGTTTCCCATGGGTTATAAAGTGATAATGATGAATAACAATGCCACTATGAAAGTAAACCTTCCCTCATCCAGAAAAAGAGGGGTTCGTCGAACGGACGTTCCGGACAGGTAAACGTTCCTGGCCGAGTACAGGTGCAGCCTGTGGCTTTGCCTGCACGCATTAACAGGCGGTATAGAGGTGTCACCTTTCTATTGTTATTCGATGTCACTGTCAAAATAGTAAAAAGTCATATTTCAGCAGAATCTTAGACAGTATACTTATTAATTGACGTGCTATTTTTGGCCTGTTTTGCAGACCATAACCAGGCATATGTGCAAGCGTACACGCACGACAGTTAAGAATTCGTTGCATATTATCGAGAACAGAAAGTATGAATGTTCTGCTTCACTGAGCCGATGAAAATCGAGGCCACCGGTGAAGTTGCCGTACAGCGATTTATGAATGGAACATTGATTGTAAGACATGGATCATTCCTTGATTTTGATTTTTCCGATGAGGTTTAATTCTTCTTTCTCAATGCATGCCCTAAATAATTCCCGTTGCTTGCAGGCGTAAAGAGAAGGCGACTAATGAGTACGGCTAAGCTATAAGATGCCGCAACCTGAACGCCAGCAACACTCAGTTAACTTGAACTCTGGCAGGTATATTCATTATGAGGGTCCTATTTTTCAACGCAACACTCTTTTTAAAAATATCCTTTCGGTATTTTAAGTTTCAGTATTTCCTCATTCTGTTTTTCAGCGTTGAGGTGACAGGGTCTTTCCCTCTGGCTGTATTTGGTAAATTATATGTTTTTAGGCGAATATTATAAATTTATTTCTCATTATTCATGATTTTGTTGTCTATCATCTTTCAAGCAACCATTTTATCTTGTTGTTATATATATTATTTATGGAGTGGTCGAACGATGCTTGGAGTCGTTGATTGTTGAAGCTATCAATGTTTCTAGATAACCTTAATGAGATTCATTTAACTAATGGAGACAATAAATATAACGACATCTCGGATGTTTTCGCCTGTTTATTTTTTAATTAATTCGTGATAACGAATTTCTGATAAAGCTTGGTAAGGGGATATTTTAATTGCGTTGTCTTTTTTATTGGACATCTCATGTGCATGATGTCGTGAATTGTTTGTTATACATTACTCTTCAATAATGGATTTCGTGATTTCCGTGTGATTATACTAGGGTCTATATTAACGATGTTTTTGTTCAATAAGCAACCTGTAAATCCATGTTACATAATGCCATTTTTAATTTGTGATTTGTGATTTGTGATTTGTGATTTGTGATTTATGATTTATGGTTTTTATCATTCATTTCATAGGTGTTTTCCCGGAGTGTCGAACCCATATAAACACCAAAAATACAGTGTCAGCTAGCGAGTGAATGTCATAAGAGATCTCTTTTCTCTAATGTTTTAATTTATCTAATTAACGCGAGTCATCAGATTGCTCTGATAAGGTAAATTTCTTTATTAATTCACTGGCACTGACAACTTTCATTACTACATCGAACAGGGATAGTCATGTCTAACTCCTATCAGTCAGAGATTCCGAAAGCACGCGTTAATATTCAATTAAATCTTCATACCGGGGGCGCCCAGCGGAAAGTTGAATTACCCCTCAAACTTATGGTGGTGGGTGATTACAGTAACGGTGCCGAGCAACGTCCGGTATCAGAACGTGAAACCGTCAATATCAATAAAACCAATATCGACAATGTATTATCCGGATTTTCTCCCGCAGTAAATATTTCTGTAGCAAACACCCTCGCCGGCGATGGCAGTGAAGAGAACGTCAGCCTTTCTTTTAATGAAATGAAAGACTTCGAACCAGAGCAGGTCGCTCGTCAAATCCCCCAGTTAAAAGCCATGCTGGCTATGCGCAATCTGCTACGCGATCTGAAAGCTAATTTGCTGGACAACGGCACCTTCCGTAAAGAGCTGGAAAAAATTCTGCTCGATCCGGCGCTGAGCGCTGAACTACGTAGTGAGCTGTCTGCTCTGGCGCCTAAATAATCATAACGGCCACGAAAATTTAACGGATTAATTAAGGAATGCTGATGTCTGTAAAAAATGAGAACGCCGCGAGCGGCGAGAGTGTGGTACTGGAGCGCCCGGAAGCAGGCAGTGTCTACGCCTCTCTGTTCGAGAAAATTAACCTGAGTCCGGTCTCTGCGCTCAGTGCCCTGGATATCTGGCAGGATGCAC
>Ga0256410_1000091_pt1 | contig 146850 bp, 239 predicted proteins | sample PhyWR1_FD_185983 | JGI IMG/M metagenome (GOLD analysis project Ga0256410, IMG submission 185983) | Leaf surface microbial communities from wheat plants in UC Gill Tract Community Farm, Albany, California, United States - DLSL W.R1 | ecosystem: Host-associated > Plants > Phyllosphere >... | reverse complement strand
GATAAAGAGCGTCCCACAGTGGGCGGGAGATCCCCGCCGCCCTGACAGCCACTTGGAATAGAAGCTCTTTTACTTCCATGTGGACTGCACCGTAGTTCTCAGAGAGGTACTCTGCTATTTCGTCCTTTCCACTTTGTGGGGGGGCGTTCAAAATTAAAATTTTCAAAGAGTATTATCCTTATAGTTGAACTCACCATGCAAGACTACTAGCGCCTCGTCACGAGCCTTTATTGCATCATCAAGGAGAATAAAATCTCCAACATAGGTTCTTTTGTTGTTGGAGGAGATGTCTACTCTGAAACTCCCATTTCTCCTTTGATGGATGCATTTATAACCTAGCTTATTATTAGAAAAACAACTTCGGTTTTTGCAGTTATCCGACTTACTGGCCAACCTCAAATTACGGAGGATGTCGTTTGTCTTACAGCGGTCTCTGTGATCAACTTCCTCCTCTTCCCCCAATGTACACTGTCTGCCTAAGCAAAAACAAATGACATGATGGTAGAAGAGTTTGTTGTTAACACTCACATGCCTGTACCCATAATGAGATGGCTTAGGGGAGATAGTCTTGCCTACTAATGATTTCTTTAAAGGTAACCATTTGTAAGTTAAAGTTCCTTTCTCCTCATCGTACAAGAACATCCTGTTCAAGTATTCCAAGTCTTCCTGACTAACCTTCAAACATCCCCCCATGATATTCCAAAAGTCCTCTCACAATCATCTGACACTCGCCGTGCGGTTCGTATCCTGACTCGTCCACCGAGTCTTCAAGAACATCTAATCGAGAGAGTAGTTCTCTCAGGACAGTCTTTTCCCACTCTGTGTTTTTATTCTCCGGTAAGATTAGATTACCGTGCTCGTCAATAGGCACTGACATTTTATCTCCTAATACCCAGCGTATTGCTGCATAGCATTGACAATATCGAGACAAGCTCCGAGGTCATTGAAAATCTCCTCAGTCTCTGCGTTTTCAACCAAATCTTCAAGTCGCTTGTCCAGATCTCTCAGCCGTTCTCTGAGCCAATCATCATCGTTGTGACTTGGAATGTCAACCATAAGAACTCTTCCCACTCTGCCTCCTCAAAAGGGCCGAAGCCCTTAGATAATGTTTGCCAACGTTACTTGCATCTCTTCCTTGCTTCTAATGTTGCGGCGGTCTCTCATCACCGACCCACAGCCATTACAGCGGTACGCTTGAAACTTAGACAGGTAAGTCGTCCCAACCTTTCCTGGCATCTCCTCGATGTCCTCACTTCCACAACGGACACACCGCATGGTGGTGTCTTCGTCATAGAGATTGACGTTAGGGTGTTTCTTCATGTAAGGACGCACTTTCAAGTACAGGCCTTCCAGAGTGGGGATATCACCGATATTGTAATACTCCATCTCTTCGAACGCTTCCACTTCACCCTTGCAACAACGAATCCACAGAGTGATACCCTCGTGGTGGCGCTTTCTTTCCAGCATAAAGTAGTTGGTCGCAGCCTCTAAGGAGTTAGATGGCAACGAAAATGCTTCTTTGCTTGCTGACAAGGTGTCAATAACCACATAAGGAGACGGTGGCTGCATCCCGTGGAATGCAAATCGTTGGTTGGCCCATCCTCTGTCGAACCGTGCGTTGTGTGCTATAAAAATGTCACATTCGTCCAAAATGTGCCATAATTCTCGCACCAGCATGAGGTCATTCTTCGGGTCTGTTTCAAACAAGGTGTAGTCTGGCAGCTTCCGGCTTATAATCGCAGGGTTACCTAACCACTTGCCTGCCCAAGTCAGCATGTAAGGCTCTTGTTCAACGTGCGACGGTGTAATGAAAGCCTTAAAGCGATTAAAGGCCCATGCCAGCGTTGGAGACACTTCCACATCGCCCAAGAAGATCTTGGCTCGTGGGTTTTCCTTCACCACTTGCTTCACTACCTTCTCAATCCCGTGACGCGCCAGGATAGAACGGATGGTTGACTCTTTTGAGTCGGCACCGAGGTGCTCACGGGCAATCCATCGGTTGCTTTTCCCTTCTTCTTTCATTTTCAAAATCTGGTCTACAGATAAAGTCATTACACCTCTCAGTAAATTTCCACAATGTCTTTTGCGGCGTATGACCGGAAGTCTTGCTTCTCTAAGTCAAATCCGTCGATTAACCATTGCGGTGTTGGATGATATTCGGTTGAACCGTAGCGCCACTTGGGGTCTTGTACAGACCTCACTCCTTGTTCACCTCGGTAGTTTTTGTAGTAGAACTTTAAGACGGGCAGTTGTGCGTTTGCCACTTATAGGCCTCCGTTTGGATAACGAACTCAGTGAGATACATCTCAACTGCCTCCGTTTTTGTTTTGTCTTCCGGTATGGTAAGAGCTAAATCTTGAAGCGCCCTGCGTCGGATTGTCTCGTTAGCCAATCTTTTCAAGAACTTAGTCATATCCGCCAAGTAAGACCCGTGGATTTTGTTGCCACTCAAGTCCGTCTCTAAGTAATCAGCCAAGTTTCTCAGGGCTGTTGAGAGAGATGTTTCTGTGTATTCAGACACATACTTCATCCAGGCTTTGAGGATTTGCCCTTCAAAGGTGTTTACATTCTGGCTAAGAACCCCACGACACCGCCCGTCAAAGTGGTCATGATCGAGACAAGGTTTTTGCAGCAGGTCTCCTGTTATAGGGTCTCTGCCGCCTTGCTGTTTTATCACGACCTCTCGGTAGTCTGCTATCTGCTTGGAGGTTTTTACCCACAGCTCCTTCGTATAGGGGACGGTTATTCTCCCAGCTACTTTTTCCTTAGAGACGAAAGGCCGCTTCTTCGTGACCTTTCTCTTTCTCCTTACGGTGATGAAACCCCCTGTCTCTCTATGTAGGCCTTCCCGATAAGATATGCATCCGCATAGTCAGCCTTTCCGGCGGTAAGAGTTATTCCATCCAAGAACCCAGGCTCTGCACACTCAACAGCCCTAACCATCTCCGGCTTTTTCATCACCAGTTTGCCCTTCGAGTATACTGTCTTGCCAGTCTTTTTGTCAACCCTTTTATTCATCACAACCCTTTCTTCCTCCGGTAAGAACTCTCTTGCGAAAGATTTAACCGAAGTGGGCGGGATGCAATTGAGATAAGAGGTTGGCCCACCGGAGTCCTCATTCAACATGAACAGCATCTGGATACAATAAAATAACCCAGCTAAGTCTCGGGTGGCATTACCGAGAGACCCAAAGCTGAGTTCCTCCATCACGTAGGTATCGCAACCATGCTCCTTAGACAAATGCAGGATTTTCTCTGCAATGTAGAGGATCTGTTCTGTGACGCTATCAAAATAGGCCACATTTGGTTTCTGCTTTCCTTTACTACGGGTTGACCCTGTACATATCATGTGTTTTGAAGAGGGTTTATCACCCTCCCAGACCACAACAGCACAATGACTGAGAGATTGGTCTACAGACATCAGCTTCATTCTGCCTCCGCCGTCTCTCCAGGTGCATACACTTGACTCTTAATAACCACCAGTGAAAACTCGCGGTCATCTAAAAGAACTCTCGTGTACATTAGGAGAACCTCTCCGTCGATAACCTCGCAATCATCCGCCAGTACCACATCCAAGACATTCTCGGGGGAGCTGTAGTTGTCAGTTGCCAATATGTGAGGGACGCCATCATCCCCGTCAATCATACGCCAACACCCTGTCATGACGATGTAGTTATGACGGAAGGAGGAAACCCCCGCCGCCTGCTCGTCACTCATCACAGCGTTCATGATAATTGTGTCAATGCTCAAAATACCCCCAATCTTTTCAGCTCGCTTGTCAGCGTAGTCCTGTCATTAGGAGTTCGCTTCATGTACACCATTTGGAAGATGATGGATGCCCATTGTCCGGCTGACATCTCTTTCTGAGTGCCATCCCAAGACGTGAACTTAACCCCGTCAGGGAACCACTTCTTATACTGGTCTACAATCACAACCCACATCTCTTTCTCGTCAGTCAAGTGACCAATAAGGTTGAAAGCGGCTGTGTCACCGAAACGACCCACATCAAAGCTCTGATATGGCTTGATGTTATCTGAGCTATCACCACAAAGCATCTGGTAACCGAAGAATTTCTTGCCCCAGCCCTTGACTTTGCTGCCTTCCATCCAGATTCCGCCCATTGAATCGTCAATGATCATCGGGATTGGGTGTTTCCACGTCCTCTCTTCGTTGTCACGCATAGAGTCGAACAGAAGCCCTGGTGTTCCTTTCTGGTCTTTATCGAAAGAAACAACAATCCGGTTGAACTTACCTGTTTTCTGGTAGTGTTCCCAACCTTCAAAGGCAAGAATGGACAGGTAGTCATCCGCTTCCATGTTGTCGATCACCCGTGCATTATAACGGCGCTGGACATAATCTCGCGTCTCTTGCAGGAGAAGCGGTCGTAATGTGTCCTCACGGTTACCCTTGTAAATCTCAGGTGCCGGAAGCATCAGGCGGAAGTTCCCGCTACCGCCCAAGACACCTAGCCCCACATTGTCCGGCATCTCCAAATGCTCGAAAATGGAGTTTATTTTCATCTTGAGAAGATGGAGGCAGTATTCAACTGGCTCTGGGGTTTGAATGTCCTCAATAGTGAAGTCATCTCGGCCCCAGGGAACGAAGTCTCGGCCTGCGGCCTTTGCCTTCGCCTCCATATTCATATTTTGATCTTTAAGCCAGCCACCAACAACCTTTCGTTGCGCTCCGTAGAACTCAGTTCTGTTCTTAAAGGTCTTCTCACGCCCTGACGCCTTGTGGGTTGCTTTGATGGTTCTTTTCTCAGAACCAGCAGCAGACACAAAACAAGTTTGGTCTAAATCCAAAACCACAACACAATCGTCAGTTACTTTTTCCTTCCAATTCTCATTGTACGGGTATGCCAATACTCCCCCTCTTAACTTTTTAAATACTCCGATAGATACTTGGTATCCAATTCCCAAGAATCCCTTTGACTCCGCTCATGATACAGCTTGAAAGCTGCTTTCACATAGGCCTCAGCTTCTGCCCGTCCAATTCCATTCACTTTCATAAAGTGACGAAGAGCTATCTCTCCTCGACCCCTTATGCCTGCCAGACCAATATGCTTACACTCGTGACACGAAGGACACAAAGCAATTAGCCCCAGCAGTGTTATCTTTCCATCCTCAAAGTCCCACTTCTCGTGGCACTCCACCGGATGTTTGGTGCCGACGCCACCGCAGATCTCACATTTGTAGCCTGCCTCGCGGTAACACTTCTTTCTTACAACATCCCACTGAGCCTTTGTCAGATCAGACCGGAGGTTTGTGAACCAAGCCGTCTTCGGGACTAACTCAATTTCCAGCTTCATTCTTTTTCTCCTCTTCTGCTTCCCCCTTATCTTTTAAAACTTTATCCCAAGGAGCCAAAACGGTAACCAACATAGCCAAGAGTGCTGCAATGCGGAGAACAGCGCCAGGGAAGAACTCTATAATATCCCAAGTAAGGAAACAAGCGAATGCATACCCGAGAACAAGAGAGGCAATAAAGAAAAGGTAAACACAAATGTAACATAAGACCCACTGAATCACCTTGTAGCCGAGAGATTTTTTCATTGTCAATACCTTAGTGGAATGTTTTAACAGAAGGGCAAGCGGAAGCGGCGCTGTGTTCAATTGTCTCAGTACGGTGACCATTACTGTAGACGCACATCTTTTTAGAACCGTTCGGATACTCACCTACTAATTCCATAGTATTGACTGTTGCCAGTGCTTGTGAACAAACGAAGAGAGAGATTAGAGCTAAAGATTTGAGTAACATTATGTTCTCCTTTGATAACTGCCCCAGCGAACTGGGGCTTATTAACTTACTTACCTGCTGGCAAGTTTACGAAAGGTACTGCACCGTTTCCGCCCATAATGGTAGGTGTTTTACCGTCCCATTTGTTGATGGCTTCCAACTGCATGATCTCTGGGTTTTTACGGAGAGAATCACCACGAAGGTTGATTGACTCTGCTTCACCCTTAGCTAATGCCACTTTTGCATCTGCCTGGCCTTGAGCTTCAAGGCGACGAGATTCCGCTTCACCGCGAGCTGCCTCAATTTGTTTCTGAGCCTCGGCCTTAGTCTGCTGGATCTCATTCTCACGCAGCAGGGCTTTCTGTGTAGCTTCGATCTTGGCGTTGATTGACGCTTTAACCTGTGGTGGATATTCTAACTCATCAATGTAGGACAGCTTAACAATGATGATACCAATAGGGTCTAACTTCGCCTTCACAGTTTGAGTAACATGGTCTAGCAGCTTCGCTTTACCATCACCCGCCAGTGTACCAATGTCCAGATAACCAGCTTCCTTAATCAGAGCATCCGAGATGTTCTGGCGGATGTTGATGTCGGTGATCTCTTGGACGCCTTTACGGTACGTCTGGAAAATCTTAGTTACCTTGCTTGGGTCAACATAGTATTCAACCCCGATAAGCGCCCCAACCGTCATGGAGTCTTTGGTCTGGAAGTTGAACGGTTTCGGATAGTTGTTCAACTGGTTGAATGTTGGGAACTGATAAATTTCTTCGTTCCAAGTCAACCAATACTTACCAACACCAACTTCCTGCTGCTGTACGCCTTTTTCATCGCCATACAGGTCTACTTTAACGCCGACATAGCCAGCGGGGACAGTCGCACGTTCACATCCGGTAAGGCCAATAGCAGCCAGGGACAATGCAGCAGCGAACAGGATACGTTTGATATTCTTAATCATTGGTTTCTTTTTCCTCTTTTAAGGTGTAGTTAGTTGAGACGTTCTGCTCAACATGTTCGTCACATAAAGCTGCCACGTAAGCAGCTATTGATTTGTCAGCATTTTGGGCCAGGTATTTTAGCTTGCTGTACGTTTCGGCCCGAAAGTTCAGCAGCATATCATTCCCCTCTTTTTAGTTTAGCTTTCTTCATCGGATTAATGAAGGCGACTCTAACCCAAGGCCACACGACACATGGAATCGCAAACAACCATAAAAACCCGAGTAGAACCAAAATTGAGTCCTTCGCTGACACCAGGGTCGGAATGCCGACCCCCAGTGATGCAGCAAGGAAGATAAACAGCCCAATGGCGTTTAAGTAATATTTCATAGCGTACCACACATCAGGCCTGCTTCACCACCATCATCCTCTTCGGTTTGCTCCGCATTTGGAGCTTTGCCTCGCCCGAATAAGATGTCTGCTTCGGTAAATACTTCCTGCTCGGCATCCAGCGCAGCAGATTTCTTCTCTGCTTCGAATCGAACGTCATATTCACGCTTCGCCAGAGAGTTGAGGAATTTCGGCGCGATGTTGTGAGTTGCTTTCTCAGTATCGCGGATGTCCTTAATCTGGCTTTTCAGGTCAGCAATCTGGCGCTGCAAATCAACGATTTCTGTCACGCTGCCTTTAAGGCGGTCGCGCTGTACCGGATCAGACGGTAAAGAAGTGATCAGGTCGATTTTGATTTTAGGTTGACGTGCCATAATTTTAGTTCTCCGTTTTGGGTTATTTTGCTCAGTATACTTTATTTCACTGCTTTGTCAACGAGTTATTTATTTAACTTCGAAAACTTTTCCACCACTTCCAAGCACCTTCATGATGGCCTTGAGAAGCTCAGACTCATGAACTGGGACTGCATAACGTTTGTAGGAGTTGCCCCACTTACGTTTCTGACCACAAAGCAGCATACGCTGGCCTGAGGACGGCATTGGAGCCACAACAAAACCATAAATGTCTGAGAGATTTCGTACCTGAATCATTTCGGTGCGAACTTTGTTTTTGTACTGCTCTGCTGCGGACATTTCCACGGTCATTTCCTCGTTTTGTTTCGATGGGGTCATTATGAGTGACCCCGTATCTTTTGTCAAACGATTATTTTCGGTTTTCTGAAAGTAATTGGTTTAACAATTTTTCCTGCATCTGTGAGGAACACATATTGGCCTGTGGCTTCGTTAAGAACCGCATAGACGCCAGAGTATTTACCGCCTTCACGGGCCTCAATTTGTTTTGCCTCGTGTGCCAGAACCTCGTCATCACTCAACGTTTTAATATTCGCCCATTGCTTGTCTAACTCAGCACGTAACTCTGCCATGGTCGGGTACTTACTATCATTCGAAGCAAGAACCTCGTTGAGGTTGTATCCGAGATTGATGTCGAGGCTGTAGGCTAGGGCAATCACTTGCTCCAACGCTTTATACGCCTTCCGCTCCTCAGCGATAGCCATCTCCAGCTCTACTAAGCTGAAACTGACCCCTGGGTTGTATTTACACAAGCTGATCAGGCTTTTGATGGAGTCATCGTCAACGTGATCTTTATTTCCTTTTAGTGTCAACCAGAAAGCATAAGAAGCAACGACAAACATGTCACAAACCCCGTCTACTACTTCCACCATATCACCTTCCGCCAAGGCTTTAATAGTCTCGTCGTATTCTTCCTCTAAGAAGTCGAACTGCTTGTTCAGCGGTGTGAATGCGCCGCCTCGGGCTGAAACTGCTACACTGTTCCATGTCACAACATGCATGGCTTGATCGATCAAGGTTGGTTTGCGGGTCATGGTTTTCAGTGTTGCACGAATCTTACTCATTGATTCTCCTCAAATTAATGGTTGTCTGAGCCTTCCGGCTGGTCACGATTTATTTTTAACGGTAGCAATGTTCCGTTTTTACTTTGGAACAGGCACTTATCTTCATAGGCCCCATTCTTGTACCATGAGTAGGTCGTGGTTGCTTTGTATGCCACTCCATCAAACTGGCACGTCATTGTGTTCCATAACGGCTTGATCAGCAGCACAGTCACAAGAAGCAAGAGGCCTACCCAAATTTTTCCGATAGTTTTTCGTTTACCCTCTGTCCACTCGATGAAATCATCCATCTTATCCTTTCGGAAATAGAAGGCGGTGAAAACACCGCCAACAAGAAGGATGGTCGCACTCAGCAGAGCAAGCACGTACCAGATCATGTATTATTCCCCTTTCAGGACGACGGTCAGCTCAGTCCAAGGACGAACTTTAATGGTCGTGTTGTCGGAAAGAGTCAGCTTTGTCTCTTCGTGGTAGTTCTCTACTTTGGTGATGTCATATTCCTTACCACAATAAGAGATACGAACACCAGCGGTCAGAGTATTTGCCTTGTGATCACCAGGTTTAAGCTCATCGCCCTCTGAGACTAGGTCATAAGTCATAGAGAAGATTTCCGGTTTGCAAGGATAAAACTCACCTTGGACGCCTTTGATGATGTAGTCTCCCGCAGTGGCAACCATAACACCTTCGAGAGTTGGGATCTCTAGCGTTCGGATATCCCGTGTGTGGATTTCTGCATCACGCCACTTACCTGTTTCAATCCAGTTCTTAATCTGGTTTGCGGAGGTTGTGCTCCCTTGGAACTGGTGCGCTTCGATGATCACTGGCTTTTTAACGTATTGTGCCATTAGTAAATAGGCTCCCATGTTGTTGGATTAACTTCACGTACACAAATCCCCACTGGGAACTGCGGAACACCCGCATCGGTACGCGCTTGGAAACTAAAGGTAATGAACTGGCCTTTGAGTTTCAGCATGTTTGACTGGGTTCTCTCAGCATGAGTCCCTTTCATCTTACAGCTAAACTCAGTCCCGTCTTGCTCCACGCAGTCCAGAACACCTTCACCGTTCTTATCCTCTTTTGAGTCCTTCACTTTGGCCTCTGCTGTCTGGAATATCTTCCATTTCAGAAGGTCAGAAGACCGCTGTCCGAACTCATAAACACCCTTGAAGTTTCGAATCATCGATCCTTCGTAGCCGCTTTGCATGTTAACACCAACGGTGGTCTTCACTTCTTCCAGAGTATGGCAAAAACTACCCAGTACAGTATGGATGTGGCTATACCCTGATTCTTTAACACCCACCACGGTGTCCACTTCAATCAAGTCCGCTAGGCGGCAGAATGCTGGAGCTTTTTCATTATCACACCAGACACTATTTTTGTTCACTGGAATATCAAAGATGTGGAACTGCAAGTCGAAGCTGCAATAACCTTTGTAGCGGTCAACATCTTTAACTGGCTCAACATCCACGCTGAACAGAACGTCGTCGAAGTTTTTGTATTTCTCTTCCCCTGCGGCTATTGCCTTGTTCCGGCGCTTGATGTCTGCTTCGTAATCCTTCTGGATTTCTTCCGCAATCATCTCGTGGCTCCGCCACTTCTTCGCCAGGGCAGAAATCTTCTGCAAACTCAAGCCATGAATGTACAGCTCCCCATCGAATTTGTCAAACCCTGTTTCGTTTGCCAAGCGAGTCATTTGAGAAATAAGTTTACCCTGGACAGGATATGTCTTATTGCCACGACTATTAAATACTGGAACACCGTCCGTATACAGAACCAGAGCACGGACACCATCTAGTTTTGGTTGAGTATAGCAAGGTAGAACAATGGCATTCGGTTTTTTCAGGTAATCATGGGCCAGCATCGTGGAGAGATTCTCCTCCAGCGTTAACAGCTCAACACTTTCCCGATAGCCAAGACGAACCTGTTTTTCCCATTTAGATCGAGCTTCTAACAGAGCTTGGAAGTCGGCATCCGTCTGGTTAGCCCGACCGACATTCTTCATCTCACATTTGGTGCGTTTTTGTTGCATTTTTCCGCCGAGCTTACCGAACTCGACAACAACCTCATCCCCCTCCGTGAACACCTTCCATTTCTGGAAGGATGCATCTTTGTTCAATGCAAAAAGCACCGGAGTGTCTAAGCTGATACTCATACGTTAATGGCCCTCTTTCAGGTTATCAATAGCGATAGTTGTTTCAGAGCTTTCGCCGTATTGTTTGTGTGCCTCAAGGAAGTCCTGAGGATTGTACCAGTCACAATCTTTCTTGTTCCAACCATCAATAAAGGCATCCTCCATGACGGTGATAAGTTCAAGACGGGTCATTGTGACCTCTTGTTTTAAGATTTCGCTTGGAGACATGTCAGGCCCTCTAAGTGATCCTCAACCACCTTGACAAGGTTTGGATTGCTAAAGGCGCTGACCGCCCCTGTCTGGAAATATGCAATCCCGTAAGAGGTGTACAATGTCGTATCGGCCTCACTGATTCGTGGGTTCACAACAATACACTTCGTCCCTTTCATGATTGGGGAATAAAGTAAACGGTCAAAATCGATTACAATATTCGAGCAACCAACAATGATAACCAAGTCTTGACTCGTCAAAGAATCAATAAGGTCATACAGGTCAGCATACAGCGGTGCATTCTCGTGGAAGAATACAACATTTGGCTTGGCCCAGTGATGATCGTCAGGGTTGATCTCAGAATAACCAATATCGATTGTCTTTTTACTCCCGCCTTCTTTTTCCTGAATTTTCACCTCTGGCAGGTATCCGTGAACGTGGATTACATCATCACGGTCAACCCCTGCACGTTCGAGAAGGTCATCCACGTTTGTGGTCAGGTTAATCACCTTACCAGGGAAACGGCGGTGCCAATCAGCGATTGCGTTGTGTGCTGCATTCGGTTCAACAGTCTGCAACTCAACCCGCCGTTTATTATAAAAATCATGCGTCAGACGATAAAGATTCTGAGATGGTGATGTCTCAGTCTCCTCGGACAGTGCTGCCAGCGGAGGGAATGGGTCATTACGGTATGTGTAACCAGTATTAAACCCGTGAACGTTACAAACCTCTTCAAGGTTGTACTCGTCCCACAATGATTTCCCTGACACTTCGTCAGTGCGGAAGGTTCTGATCCCGCTTTCAGCGGACAGACCAGCACCAGAGATAACTATTAATCGACGCATTAAGCTGTCTCCTGAGGTTTAAGTAATGTGTTCGGGTCTTCATGCCCCTTCCCGAGTGCATATGCCACAACAGCCACCAGCAGAGTTGCACGTCTTGCAGGGTTCTGTAAAGTCACAACCACCTCCGGCAGTATGTTTGCATCGTAAAGAAGGGAAAGGAGTGGTGGGTTATCTCTTATGAAAGCCTTCCCCAGCTCGCTCAATCCGCTATCAAATGCCATATCCAATATCCTTCAATAAGCCGCGAAGCCTTGTAAACTCCTCAATCATCCAATCGAACTGTGGTAGCTCTATGACCTTGGCGTTCTCAGGTTCTCCGTAGAAATAATAGTGTGCAAATGGTAGGTCAGACCTCGCCAAAGCGAGGAGAATATCCTTATTTTGCCTTAGTTTGCACCGGATCGCCTCCAGAATGACAGATTTCTGACCTTCGGTCAACCCATCCTTGTCTATCCGCGAATCCCTTTTCGTTTTTCCCGCTTTTTTGGCATCAAAACCACGTTTAGATTTGAACTCTTCAAACTGGCAACCAGTTAGGTAGTAATACCAGAACCCCTCAAGGCTCTGGAATGTGCCATACCCAGGGACGGTGAACTGACAATCATACAGGTTGGTCAGCATCCGCCCCAAGAGAGTTCTCCCCTTCGTGTAGATATTGATGTGGTCAACACCATCACCTAAAGGAGTTCTCATGGTCACACCAATTTGAGGGATTGACGCAACGCTGACTCCTGTCGGCGCATAGTCTTGTCAGGAACGTCATGGATGGACTTGTTCCCGTGCCTGTTCTCTAAGACCAAGGAGATAACACGATAGTTATACTCCGCAGCCAAGTCAAGGTAAAGTTGCAAATCTCGGATCTTAACGTTCGTGTCAGCGATGATCAAAGGGCCTTTTGCATTTATCATGCAGCCCCTTATCCCTTCATACACCCAGCGGTGGGCGGCTTTCAGCTTGCCCGCCTGCCAGTCATAATGACCATCTTCATCATACATGTACATGTCCGCCTCATAACGGATTCCTCCGGTAACCTCTGCCAGCTCTTTCGAGAAGGTAGATTTACCGGAGCCGGAGCAGCCCCGAATTATGTACAGCGTCCCAAGGTAAATTTGTTGTGTCAATCTCCCTCCAAATAAGCCTCTATTTTCAGGCGGCGCTCCTGCTCTTGCAGGGCCAGCCAGGCCTCTTTTGTATAATTTGCTCGGATGTAGTCGAGAAGTGGGTAGTATTCTTCATCCACCGACTTCTTCACACGATCCGTATCCCAGATTAAGTCGCACTTCTTAATCCCACCACGCATGAAGAATTTCTTCGCCAAGTAGTGTGGTGACTTTATTTTCAGCAGAAGTTCACCAGAATCAACATCACGAACCACGAAGCCTTCATGTTTGCATGATTTAGCGGCCTCTACGGTGTCTGCAAAGAGACACTTGCGCCAAGCTGGACGTTTCCATCCAACAGGGCAGATACCGTCCAGTGCTGATTCAGAGAGCATTCTCCCTGTACCTCTGCACCGAGCGCCTATCAAATAGGCCCCCGGCTCTTGCTCAACGATGTGTGGGTCTGATGGATGACAAATCTCAAACATTAAATCCAAAGATCGCCACATCGCCCCTTCTTGCGTATAACCAATGTCAAGAGACGGATATGGATTATAGAACTGGATAACTTCCTCCGCCAGTCGTGCATAGTCAGAATCCAATGTACCAGTCGTCGAAACTAACCACTTCCCTTTGTATACAGTGGCCCCAGCCATGAAGCCGTTTATCTTCTCCACTTCGATAACAACGCGATCCATTGCAAGATCCGTTTTGTTTTCACCACGGTTGAAGATTTTGGTGAACGGGTGCAGTATTACGTTATCATCTTGGTCAACAACAATCCCACGACACTCCTTCAATCGCGGGTCTTGCTTCCACATATTGTCCCAAAAAACACGCCCGTGATACTTCAACACACGTAAGCCAGAGAACTGGCCCTCGGTGTAAGTCTTTGCACGAACAAGGCCTTTGGCTATTAAGTCATCTACATTGAACTTTTCCACGATAATCCTTATTTAGTGATGGTCAGTAGAGAATACAGGCTTTTTCAGGCAGATGTCAACTGCCTCTTTCATGGTTAATGGTCTTCCATGAACATCCCAACCAACATCCAATATTCTGCCGCCTGGTGCCGTGTAAGACCCGTGGCTATGCCCATGCAACATCACCGACCCGTGGTGAGCTTTATTCCACGACGCAAATGGGTAGTGGGACATACACACCTTGACTTTCTCAAACTCAATCTCAAGGTAGTCCTTAACCTCGTGACCAAACATTTCAAACATCTTCCGTGTTTCTTTATGGTCGTGATTCCCCCGAAGGAGGGTTATCTTTCCATTCACAGAACTTAAAAACCGATGGAGAGCCTCAATGGACTTCTTGCCATAGGCCAAACTCACATCCCCCAAGTGATACACAGTATCTTGTGGGGAGACGTGCTGGTTCCAGATTTTAACTATCCCTTCGTTCATTCGGACAACACTCTCAGGGTCTTCCTTCGGCCCATACAGGTCATAACGGAACTTGTTGCAGGAAGGGAAACCCAGGATGTTCTTATGTGAATCGTGGGTGTCAGATGTTATATGAAGCATGTATTTCTCCTAATTTTACAGAGATTTTTCCTTTCAGATTTCTTATCTCTGCGTCCATTTCTTCAACAGAAGGCCCCAACCACTTGCGTATCAAGTCTCTCTGGCAAGGGGTTATTCGATTTTGCTTCATTGCCTCTTTACTAACAACGAATGCTTGAACGACACCAGCCCGTTTTGCTTTTAACTTGTTGTACCGACGGTATAATTTATTCAGGCTTTTCATTTCTTTTTGGCCCTCGTTGGTTTCGGTTTATCAAACAATCCCAATATCGCATTCTCCCTGGCGCTGGTCGGGACAGTTTTCATGCCACGGCGCTTCGCCTCAGGTAGTCCTATCTCCCAAACACCAATCCAGTAACAAAGATCGTTTATCCTTTTTCTTTGATCCGCGTCAGGTTGCTGGTATTCTCTCAGGTCTTCCAGCTCCTCCAAGCGTTCCTTGATGGCCTGCTCCAATCTTTCCACATCCGTACTAAAGACAAAAGCATCCTTGTCGAATGTTGATTTAGTAGGCTTTTTTATTGATTTCTTCATACTTTTCCATATCCTCCGCAGGATAAACATACACGTAGTGGTTCTCCCACGCTGCCAGGTGGTTATGTTGCCAGCTCATGATCTTGATAGCCACAATGTTGACCACGTTCCTGTCACCGTGTATGAACACACTCACCTGCAACCAGTTTTGCATTGAACCAACAGCGGAGTCAATGTACAGCTTACAGTTATACTTCTTCTCACTCTCTGAGATAATCTCTTCGAGCTTTTTATAGGCCTCCCCGTACACGGAGGTGCCTCCTAAAGATTTAGATTTCAAAATCACCTCCACATAGCCTCAGGAAGCTCACCAGACGCTCTCTCCTGCGTTATCTACACCCAACCAACCCAAGTGTACTGCACACACAGTAGAACCCGTCTACGGGCTTCCTACGCAGGAATTGGAATACACGAGAGATCCAACACACATTCAAAGTCATCGATATGACTTTCTGTCAGATCCCCAACAGGCACGACCAGTGCCTTTGACTTGGTCAACCGGATTACGACAGCGTCGTAGAAGATGCCAAACACATTACGGATTGTAACACCATCAGGGATCACAACACAAACGGTTTTCTCTCTTCCGCACTCACGGAAGACTTCACGTACCAACTCCAAACGGGAGACCTCTATCTCTGATGCAGGTCGTTTCTTATCTTTCATGGTTGCTTTCTCCTGTATTCAATGGCACCATCATACCAGTCTGACAGGAGGAGTCAACAACCAATCAAAAGAAAAATCAAATACCCCTATAAGGTCTTAAAGATCTTTAGATCTTTTGTTTTTATGTTTTATAAGTTAGTTTAGATCATAAGTTAGTATTGTATACTTTTTTGGGTATAATTAGACATACTTTTTTGGGTATAATTAGGAGAGGTGTTGACAAGAAGGATTTGGGTGGGTTAGTATCCTCCACATTGTGAACCAAGGGGAGAAAGTGGTGGAGATCAAACTGGGAGAAAGCACCGTGTCGGTGCGGGAAGGGTCATACCTTACTGTTCCCACTTCTTGGGTGTTTGATAGCCGACTCACTCCTTTGGACTTGCAGAGGCTCATGAAACTTTGGTGGCGATATGATTACTTCAAGAGTATCAACAAGGACGCAGGTGACTATGTGTTTTTCCCATCACAGAAATCTCTTTGCCAACTGTTTGGTCTGAGTGAGAAGCTACAGCCGAAGGTTTCTGAGTTCTTAAAGAAAATGGAAGATTTTGGCTACATTACAAGAATCAAGTCGGGCTTTGTTGATTCCAGCGGGAACGCGAAGCCACGGCACTTTATAATCATGAACAGAGGAGACTCAAAATGAGTAACGTAAAATTACAACTGAACAATCTCGTGGTTCCAGTTGAGCACTTCACTTTCAAGGGTGGAGAAGAGCAGGTTAAGATTGACTTGGCACATGCGCCGCACGGGCGTATCGGTTTTGTGGAAATCACAGCCAAAATCAAGACATCTGTTGACGTTATGACACTAGCATTGCTGGTTGATGCATGTTCACGTCTGGAGAATCTGGACACCAACGCGGAGTTCGTTCTGAACCTCCCGTACATCCCTTATGCTCGACAAGACCGAGTGATGCAACCAGGTGAATCCTTATCCATTAAAGTTTTTGCGAATATCATCAACTCCCTCGGCTTTGATAAAGTTGTTGTTGATGACCCACACAGCCATGTGTCAGAGGCCCTTATCAACAAAATCCGAATCCGTGGGCAGAAGGAATTGGTTCGTGAGCTGAATAGTCTGATTGTTAAAAACAGTCCAACCCTCGGTGTCGGCCTCTTCGCTCGTGATGTCGTTGTTGTTGCACCGGACGCTGGCGCTCGTAAGAAGGCACAAGGTGTAGCAGACAGCAACCGACTTCCAATTGTTGAGGCAGGAAAAATCCGTGACCTGGCTACAGGTGAAATCACAGGCACTGCGGTGTTTGGTGATGTCGAAGGTAAAGAGTGCCTTATCGTGGATGATATCTGTGACGGTGGTCGTACCTTTATCGCACTGGCCCAAGCGCTGAAAGCCAAAGGTGCAAAACGTGTAATACTGTATGTTACCCACGGGATTTTCTCCTTTGGGAAACAAGTTATCCTCGACGGTGGTGTGGATGAAATTTATGCTTACCATGACTGGACGGAGAATTTTTAATGACTGAATCAAAGCGTATTATCTTTGTTGTTGACACAGATTCTTACTCAGGCAACTTTGAACGGGAGATGTGTGCTCACATCACTGGGCAGATTGGTGAGTGTGAGGCTGGAAAAGAGTACATTCCTGAACGGGAAGATTTGAAGAAGGAATATCCTGACTCTGACATCGATGCCATCTGTGATTGGTTAGATAATTTCACATTGCAGCAGTCAGACGGTGGGTGCGACCGACCAACAACCATTTGGCCCACGCCTGGAAGGTCTAACAATGGTCGCGGTCTGCATTACGATGTTACCGAAGAGATGCCTTTTAAATGCCCTGCTTATGAGAGTGTGGCGATCTTCTTCTCCGAAACGCCACCAGACAACGTGATTAATTTCTTGATTTTTCGTGCAAAGTCTTTCAAAAAGAGACCGCGCTCTTGGTCAAAAGAAGAGAGCACCATTGTTGTCAAGGGTTGCAGATTGGTAACAGAAACAAAAACAATCGTTGAGACATCAAGCAGTTTAGAACTTTGTTCTTGACATCAAAATAAAACGGGGTGTACAATCACCCCACAAAATAACCAGGAGAGATTTTAAATGATCAAGATGAACCCGCTGTTCGCAACCGATTTCTACAAACCATCACATGCTGATCAGTACAACCAAGCAAGTGAAGTTATTTTCTCTAACTTCACCCCGCGATCTGAAAAACTTTTCCCTCACTTCTATGGTTCAGACCATCGTGTTGTGGTCGCTGGCGTCCAGGGTGTTGCAATCAACTTTTTAGTTGAGTATTGGAATGAGCAATTCTTCGCTCAACCGAAAGAACAGGTTATCGGTGAATACGTTGAAGAGTTGTGGTTGTCTTTGGGCATCCCTCAGGAAAAAATCCGCACTGAGCATATCGAAGCTCTGCATGACTTGGGTTATTTACCTTTAGAAATGCGTTGCCTGCCGGAGGGTTCATTGGCCCCAGTTCAGGTTCCTGTTTATACTATCCACAACACAGATTCTCGTTTCTTCTGGTTGACAAACTATTTTGAGACGGCGCTGTCGGCTGAAACCTGGAAGGTCATGAACAATGCAACAATCGCACACCAGTATTACAAACTGTGCCGTGATTTTGCGGATCAGACCTGTGATGCATTAGACCACTTAATGTTCCAGTGTCATGATTTCAGTTTCCGTGGATTGTCTGGCATTGCTGATGCATACAAAAACGGTATTGCACATTTAACTTCGTTCTACGGCACGGACACCATTCCGGCAATCCGTTATGCTCGTCGTTACTATGGGATGGCTCATAAATTCGTTGCGGGTTCAATTCCAGCATCAGAACACAGTGTTGCGACGACGAATATCGGAAAGATTATTAAAAATCTTCTGAAAGACCCAGGATTTAAAGATGCCACTCTGGATGAGCTTCGTTATGCAGCAGAGCTGGTATTCCTGGAGAAGTATGCGACTGAAATTTATCCTGACGGATATTGCTCATATGTTTCAGACAGTTATGATTACTGGGCAGTTATCCTGGCAATGTTGCCGGAACTGAAAGATGAAATCATGGCCCGTGAAGGCAAGCTGGTTATTCGTCCAGATTCTGGTGACCCAGTGCGTATCATTGCAGGCTACCGTGTCATTTCAGTTGAAGCTGCTAAAGCGTACCTCCGTGCAGAGTACGAAGAAGGGCGTCTCGGCTGGGCAGAGGTTCTTGAGTCAAATCTTGCGGACATTGAAGAGATTGAAAAAGTTTCTGACTTCACGCCAAGTGATATTGAAACCATCTTCAAGGTCAGCGGTGCGGAACTCATTGAAGAAGATGGGGTTTATTACGGTGAGAAGGGTGAAGCCACTAGCTTGAAACGTCACGAAGTTCTTGGCACAATCGAATGCCTATGGGAAACCTTCGGCGGAACTGTTAACAGCAAAGGCTTCCGTGTTCTGGATTCACATATCGGCCTGATCTACGGTGACAGCATCACGCTGCAACGTGCGGAAGACATTCTGATTCGCCTGAAAGAACGTGGTTATGCTTCAAGCAACATCGTTTTCGGCATCGGGTCTTATACCTACAACTACAGCACCCGCGACAGTTTAGGTTTCGCATGTAAAGCAACTGGCTCCATCATCGGTGGTGATGAAATCCTGGTGACAAAAGAACCGAAAACAGACATGAAGAAAAAATCTGCGAATGGTTTCTTGAAGGTTGTTCTCGGGGCGGATGGTGTGTACCAACTGATTGATGGGCTTGGCCTCCATGAGGTGGCTGATGAGGATAATCAGTTGCAAATAATCTTCCGTAATGGTAAGTTGTTTAATCAGACAACGTTGACAGCCATTCGTGAACGATTACTGAAATAATTTTTGAAAAATAAATAAAGCCCCTTCTTGGGGCTTTTCTTCATGGGAGGCTTTATGTTTGGAACTGTAATTATGGAGTGCAAGGCTTGTAAAGAGGACGTAGAGGCTGATCTCGTCGCCCACGGGCCAGGTATTTGCATCATTGATTTTTCCTGCGGACACACCATGTCCGGCACTAAAGGGAAAACAATATGGAAAAATAATGATACTGGAATTGTAGATTTGGAGGAAATCCATGAATCAACCACGCAGGGTTAGGGCCAAGGTCACAAGAACTGTGACAGAAATCGCTATTATCGAACTTACCCGCTCGGGAGAATTTTCTGAGTACATAGAGCACATCGAAGAACTTGACATGGATGATATTGAGATTGTCAACATTCGTAGTGTTATCTCGGAGCATGACTGATGAGAAATTGGGTTGCAAAGAACGACCACAATAGGGCCTCAGTGCATACGGATCGCAAGAAGGATTTGGCACCGGATGCAGAAGACGGGTTGTCGGAGTGGGAGATGGATAAGTTTTACCAGGAAAATAAAGAAGAGGTTGACTCTCTTCTCAATAGTCTACGGGGCGCTTCGGCACCTGTTTCCACCGAAGCACTCCGTCTACTAGAATTGCCAGATGAAGTCAATACCTGATTGCTGAAATTGACAAAACAAGTAACCACTGATAAGATCGAGGTTAATAAATAACTTCGATAAATAACTTAATAGTAGGTACTATGTTTAAACTAAAACTTGTATATAAATCAGACAATTCATCAGATGGGGAGTATATAGAACATGAATCAAGTCATAGCACGATTGACGAGGCCATTGAAGAAGCTAATGAAATCGCTTTTGATAATACTGGCTTTAACCTCGAAACCTGGGTCTGCCTCGCCTCCTTTGGTGAAGAAGGAGGTCTCTACTGCTACTACCCCAACGAGGGGGATTTCTCTAACAGATATGCCATTAGGATTTACCGAATCTCTGCATAAGAATCGGAAACAGCGTAGAGCAGAGGCAGCGGTGCTTCGCTCCAAAAAAGGAATCAAGAAATGAAAAATAAAATTATAACTTTCTCCAACGCTTATTTTGAGGATGAATATGAAAAAGTTTAATTCTGGTTGCAATGAAATTGGCTACGGCGAAGGTATCTCCCAGACGGAGGATGTTGATTTATTTGATGAAAGGCCTAATCTTATTAGGACTGGATTCGGGGAGGGATGATGAATATAATTGAAATAATCTAAGTAAGTGTTTGACAAAGGGAAGGGCCTTATGTAGTATACACCACATCAAGACGAGACAGGCATTGGCCCTTTAGCTCAATTGGTTAGAGCAAGCGACTCATAATCGCTCGGTTGTCGGTTCGAGTCCGGCATGGGCCACCAAACAAAAAAAGATTTAAAATAAGTGTTGACAATGAGAAGAAAAGAGATTACTCTTACCGACATTGAAAGACACAAAGAAAACAAAACGTTAGATAAAATAATCCAAATAGGAGAAACATAAGATGGCTAAGAAAAACACTGCTAAGAAAGTCTCTGCAATCGACGCGATTAAGCAGCCTTTCTCTTTTGACTCGAAGTCAACACAGACTTCTTCACCTGCTAAAGACCTTCGTCTTGGCGGTACAACCAAGACGGTTTCTGTTCGCAAGAAAGGACGTGACGAAGACGGTAACGTAGTTTACCTCTGGGAGTCGAAGACAAGTGTTGAAGGTGGTCAGGTAATTTCTGTTTCTCATCGTATCCGAACAGGCAAAACTAAGCGTGAGCGCCTGAGTAAGTCTCGTGAGACTAAGGTCGAAGCGAAGGCGGTAGAATCTAAAGGTTCTTCCAAAAAGAAAAAGTAACCTGATTTGCTGTCGAGAAGGATTGTCCTGAATCGGCGCTAACGAGTGCATGAGCCAACCATTGGAAGGAGTTGCAGGTCGTTAGGGTCGTAGTAAGGTGTCACCTCTCAATGGCAGATAGTCTCCCTCACGCCAGACAGGGGACTTAAAATACTGGTCTGGCACAAATTTGGGATGTTAGCCCAGTAGGTAGAGCGGCGGATTCTTAATCCGTAGGTCACAGGTTCGAAGCCTGTACATCCCACCAAGTTATGGTGTATGTTGAAGAGTCTCTTTGCTGGAAGCCGAAACATTGTGGCTGACGAGCGGCAGGAATGCGGTGAAAGGCAAAGCAGGACGAAGGTCAACAGCAGACGAGGTAGCTCCTCGTAGCGTCTTGGTTCGAACCCGAGGTACACTGCCAATTTTCATGTAGAGAGATCTGGGTTCGACTCCCAGTCTTGCTGACCCGGCTCGCGTAATGGCACAGGGTGATAGCTTAAATGGACGAAAGTGCTTTACGTGAAAACAAATAGGAGTGCATATGCCTTCGCCGTTAGTGTCCTTCGGGGTAATGACAGTATTGAGTGTAGTAATCTTTCTTTGGTATTACTGGATAGGTCAAGAGAACACCATGACTACCAAAGAAATTATTGAAGAGTCCCGTCGTAAATACGACTTGGACGTTTAACTTAAATCCTAGAGAGGGGAAAATAACATGTCTGACGTAAAAACTGTAGTGTCCGTAACCGAACGTGCAACCAAAGCTGTAGCTGCTGCATCAGGTAACCTGAGTAAGGTTGTCCTTGAGCTACAGGGCTTGGCAGAAGGATCTGAGCAGATTTCTCAGGAAATCCAGTTCAAGCAGAAAGAACTGTCTCAGATCGAAACTCAGTACGACGAAAAACTTGCAGAAGCTAAATCTGTGCTGAAAATCAAGACGCTGGAAAACGAAGACGCAGTTGTGAACTCGATTCTGAAAGCTCGTGGCCTGGTTAGCATCAAGCCGGAAGAAGTTTCTCAGCTCCGTAACGACCTGAGCAACGCTCTGGACAGTAACGAAGACGCAGTTACCTCTGCTGTCGCCGCTGCACAGTCCTCAAGCGCTCGTGAGCTGCAAGCTCGCCTGTCCTCACAGGAATCCACGCACAAGATTGCGATTGCTGAACTGAACGCGGGTAACACTGCAAAAGACAGCCGAATCAAAGACCTTGAAGCTCAGGTAGCAGAACTGCGTGACCAGATCAAGGCAGAACGTGACACTCGTCTGGAAATCGCTAAAGCTGACGCCAACCGCGCTGCGGTAGTTGTTCAGACTGGCAAGCAGTAATAACTGCAAAGCTGACAAGGATGTCGGCAAGAACTAAACTTAAAACTCAAAATTAAAATCCATAGAGGAGAAATACAATGGCTAAGATGTCTATTACCCGTGCTCTGGCAACTTTGAAGTCCCTCGACGCAAAGCTGCTTAAACAAACTGAGCGTCTTGACTTGGTCGCAGTGACCGAAGGACAAGGTACTTATCTGAAACTCACGGGTAAAACCGTCACCGCCACTGATTTCGCCACTAAGGCCCAGTCTCAATTGCAGTCTATTACGGATATGCTGACAATGCGTGACTTGCTGAAAGCTGGGATTATCCAGTCAAATGCTGTGACCTTGGTCACCATTGGTGGTAAAGAGACCACTGTAGCCCAAGCAATTGAGCAGAAGCGTAGCGTTGTGCTTCGTCAGGGCCTCTTAGCTAAGATGAAAGCGCTGTATAACATGGGGATGATCCAGTTCAGCAAGCGTTCCAGTGAATTTGACGCGGCTTTGTCTAGCAAGTTGGATACACTGTTAGGTCGTGACCGTGCCACTAAAGGCGATGAAGTAGAGGGTATCGCTGTACCTCTCCGTCAACGTGGTGAACCAGCGTTGTACGATCCAACAGGGCTTGCAGCAGTTATCGAAGCTCTGGAAACAGAAATCGACGACTTCTTAACCGAAGTTGACTTCGCTCTCTCCGAGTCTAACGCTCGTACAGAGATTGAAGTGGAACCTGCTAAGGCAGAGTAACAAAATTTACGGAATCCTTGAATAACCTCTTGTGATTCCTTAATAAAGCTGTTAAAGTTTTACATGTTGTTTTCGGTATCACGATGTGGTTACATCTTACCTCTATCGAGGTTGGAGGTTAAACTACCTCAACACACATAATGGTGATTATCTGATATGATAACCGTAAGATGTTTCGAATACATTCGAAAAAACCTTCAAAGTTCATGTCTCAAAGTTCATCGGGTTAAGTTCGCTTCGGCTCTTAGGAGGCTGTGAACTCCCCTCAAGTGTGAAAGGTTAAAGTTTAGCAGTTCAAACGTGAAGCCTTAAAAAACAAAGTTCCTTCAAACCCTGGGTTACAGGCTGGTCGGTCATAAGATATGCCGCTCCACACCTCCAGGCGTCTATCGGAGACAACATGTCATGCTGGTTTAGCTCATATGGTAGAGCACCTGCCTTGTAAGCAGGGGGTGGCGGGTTCAAGTCCTGCAACCAGCTCCAATTGCCGAGTAGGCGGTTTGTCAACCGCGAGGCCCATCCAGGCCTGAAAAAGGTTAAACGACCATAGTGTCATTGCCCATACATAGGTGGTTAGATTCCACCACTCGGCTCCAAACAGAAAGAACTCTTAGTTCGGGGTATCGCACTTTCCAGCGAAGATCTTGACAGGTTGCAAACTGTCTTGAAGGGAGCGGGATAGGAGAAATGACCAAGGTGACCTCATGAATCACTTAATCAAATCTTCGACAAGGTGGTCAGGTGCCTCCGACCTAAGAGTTTTGTAGGAGGCTCAATTGAAAAAGATTTACGGGCCGTACACAAGGAAAGATGGAAGAAGGATATTGGTACTATCTAAGGAAGATGGTTCGAGAACCACCAAGAGTTACCCTCGGCAGTTGATGGAGAGTAAACTAGGAAGAGAACTATCTGACGATGAAACGGTAGACCATGTGGACAGAAACCTCCTCAACGAAGATGAGGATAATCTTCAAATCCTATCTGTAGTGGAGAACTCTGAGAAGAGCGCTCTGCGTAGAAAAGATGTGCATTCTAACTGTGTGTTTTGCGGAACATTTTTCAAATTGTCTGTGACGCAGGTTAGAAACAGGTCACGAAAGAAGGCAGGCCCTTTTTGCAGCAGGTCATGTGCAGGAACTTATGGGGCATCTGTCCAAAACAACAAGGTAGATCGTTTACCAGAGAATAATATTGTTGTCGAGTATTTCAGAAATGATGATTAGCGTCTGTGGTGAAATTGGTATATACAGGAGACTTAAAATCTCCCTCCCCTGACGGGGATTGTGGGTTCGACCCCCACCGGACGCACCAGACACGGGGCATAGCTCAGACGGATAGAGCAACGGACTTCTAATCCGTAGGTCGCAGGTTCGAATCCTGCTGCCTCGACCAAACATGCAGGGTTGCCGGAATCAGGTAACGGCTCTCGCCGCAAACGAGATGTTTATCGGTTCAAATCCGATGCCCTGCTCCAAAGTTTGAAATTTTAAAGGTTTTGTGATAAAATACCTCTTGACGAACAAGATTATAGATGATAATCTTCCTTATATTGAGAGGTAGGATATGGCAGTTAAACCACCAATTAAAAGACGTCGTGGTAGACCACTCAAAGAAGAGTCTAACGCGATTGCAGTAGAGAAGGCAGTTTTGGATGGTAACACAAACATGATTGCTCTTATGCCCGATGCCTACAGAGTCATAAAGGATCTGTTGATGGCGACAGGCACTAAAGATAACATCCGTGCAGCGATTGCTAAGTATGTTATTGAGAAAGGCGAAGAACTCAACATTCAATACAACGCGGAAGATGACGCAGAAGAGAATGAAAGAGTGGCTGAGACAGGTAAAGCGTCTGAGAATGAAAAGGCAGTAATGCCGTTCACAACAGATATCATATCTATCTCAAGCGCCAAATAAGGTTAAAGGGGACATGGCGGAGAGGCCGAACGCGCCGGACTGTAAATTCGGTATACCACGCCCTGGTTCGAATCCAGGTGGCCCCACCAAATGACGTGTGAATGACGGAATGGGTAGACGTAGAGCCGACGATAGCGTAAGCGACAATAGGGTCAGGGGACGACTGCAAAGCCCCCGTTCAGGTTCGAGTCCTGATTCATGCAACAAACACAGAGGGAGTATAGCTCAGTCGGTAGAGCAGGCGCTCGATAAGCGTCAGGTCGGTGGTTCGAACCCACCTACTCCCACCAGTTTCAGCGATTAAGCACGAGGTGTGTCGCAGGCCTTCCAAGCCTCGCAGAGTGGAGTTCGAATCTCCCTAATCGCTCCAACTCTTAGGTTGCAAACCCGTATGTTTGCTATACGATGCTTGAGGCTGGTCTTCATCGTTGAGAATAATCCAGTCAAGATTTTCAGGCAGAAACGCTCTTAGGTCTACAGACCTGTATAGGTCTCCATGTGAGAAATCACAAACGCAAATAAGGGTTAATAGTAGCGTAGACAAACGAGTAACCCCGAAAGACCCGAAGCCTGTGGAACACAACGCTCTTATCGTCTAGAGGATCAGGACACCTGCCTTTCACGCAGACAACACGGGTTCGAATCCCGTTGAGAGTACCAAACAACGAGGTAAAGATGACAATAGAAGAGCTTCTTGATATTGCTTCAAGGCCCGTGGTCTTCACTGATGAAGACGTGGCAAGAATCAAAGCCCGTCTCGAAGCATTGGATAAACAATTCTTGGCTCAAGCTGAGAGTATGCGACCAACAGCAGAGTTCTTGAATCGTCTTTATACGCTGTAAATAGGGAGGTAGCGAAATGGCTGAACGCAACGGATTCCAAATCCGTCGGGGAAACCCCACTACAGGTTCGAATCCTGTTCTTCCTGCCATAAGGGATTAGCCAAGCGGTTAAGGCACTGGTCTTTGATATCAGCATTCCGTGGTTCGAATCCACGATCCCTTGCCATCTTAAAACATTCTTCAAGTGGTAGGCCTGCCGCTCTTGAATACACTCAGAAGCTGGGAGAATGTTTTGACGTGGCCTTAGTTCATCTGGTAGAACCCTTGGTTGTGATCTAAGAGGTGGTGGGTTCGAGACCCACAGGTCACCCCTGATGGCCCGTATGACCTATGTTCCCAGTTAATCTGTTCTACAAGGCATACCACGGTGAGAGTCCAAGGGCAAAGCGAAACGGTAGAGTGGTCGAGAGGCTTAAGACATCATCTTGGAAAGGTGACGGGCCAGTTAACCCTGGCTCCGAGAGTTCGAATCTCTCCTCTACCACCAAAAATCTAACCTCGCAGGAGAGTTGATGAGTGATAAGAAAAAAGAACAACTAAGTATGAATCCAAGCACGGCATCAGGAAGGTTGACAAAAGACATTCTCTGGGGCTTGCTGATAGAAACCAGTAAGGATACTTGCTGCAAGTGTCATGAGAAAATGACGAGAGATACATTTTCTATTGAACACTTGGTTCCTTGGTTGGACAGCGAAGACCCTGTTGGATTATACTTTGATTTAAATAATATTTCTTTCAGCCACCTCTCCTGTAATGTGGCTGATGCTCGACGCCCAGTTGCAGAGCATGGGACACTTAGTAGATACACTTCTCACAATTGCCGTTGTGACTTGTGTAAGGAAGCTAGGCGTGTGTACAGTTCCTCTAACTACTGCCCAGAAAGAAGAAAGTCTCAGTACGGCAGAACAGGTAAATAGGAGATCATATGCAAAAGTTATTGGGTTGCAAGAAAGTTTTTGGTCGGTGCCGTTTACACGGCAGTAATTGCGGAGTCTCTGCGGGGATTCAATCAATAGCCGTCGGAAGAAACAAAGAGAAGCGTGATCTTCGAAAAGAAATCAATGGAGAAATGGCTGAGTGGTTTAAGGCACTCCCCTGCTAAGGGAGGGGTCACCAAGGTGGCCCGAAGGTTCAAATCCTTCTTTCTCCGCCAATTCGACACGAGCGTGGAGTTAGTGAACCAGCGTGTATAAATCCAGGGAAACACTAACTGGCTTAGATGCCGAATTTTCGGAGGGTGGGACGCATGGTGCGTAATCTGGTTTGAACCCAGTCCCGTCGTAGAGATACGGCGACAGTTCGATTCTGTCACCCTCCTCCAAACAGGTAGTGGGAAGTTCCCCTCTCGTCTCGAACGATGATGATCTCCCACATAAGCCGTATAGGTTGAGAAGCCCCTCTGCTATGCAAGCGCCTCGACCAGACAGCGGGACAAGTCTCAGGACTCTCCTAAGCTGCCAACTATCTGGGTTTGTAGCCAAGCGGCGTCGTATGACTAAGGCACTCGACTTTTAATCGAGGGATCGTTGGGTTCGAATCCCACCCGACCCACCAAATTGAAAAAAGTGAAAATAATTCTTGCAGAAGGTTGTTTTCACTGATAAAGTAATTACTCGATAGGGATAAAGAGACGGCACTCTCCCTGTGACGCTGAAAGATGCAGGCCGACGAATACAAAGTAAGGTGAGTCACTACCGTTAAGTGTGAAGTTAAAAAAAAAATATGACGAGATGGTTCATTCGGTAGAACGGCGGACTGTTAATCCGTGAGCGAAAGCTCTATGGGGGTTCGAGTCCCTCTCTCGTCGCCAAATCTGGGGATATGGTATTAGCGGTAAACATACTGGCCTGTCACGCCGGAGTCACGGGTTCGAATCCCGTTATCCTCGCCAAATTTGATATGTTGATGTAAATTGTCGGAAGGCACTCAAAAAGAGTTCGACATATCAAACCAATCGCCAATGTAGCTCAGTAACGAGCACCCCCAGCGGTGGGGGAGGACAGTAGGTGTGATACCTGCTCATTGCGAACAAATTGTACCCTTCGGGGGCATGAACTCGCTAGCCAGCGATACCAGTTTTCTGAAAGTGCTTCTGGGACAATTAAAAAGCAATACATCGGAGTTTAGCTCAGTCTGGTAGCAGCGCTTAGTTTGGGACTAAGAGGTCGAAGGTTCGAGTCCTTCAATTCCGACCAATTTAACGAAGAGGAAATCAGAGCCTCCTCGTTTCACAGGAGTCCTCAAGCATCGCTCCGGTGGTGAACTTCTCAGGTCGCGCCTGGTTAATGAGGCAATATTCAGGGTAGTTGAAGGGAATTGGTATACCTTCCTGTTTTAGAAACAGGAGCTTCTCGGTTCGAGTCCGAGATTACCCACCAAGTTTTGCAGAGGTAGCTGAGAGAGATTAGCGATTGCCTGAAGAGCTTTAGAGGAAGGTGCGATACCTTCCCTCTGCACCAATTAGAGGATGTATGGAAGGAATAGAAGATCTTATTGCCCAAGGACACTCTGTCAGTATGCTAGCAAGGCATTATGGCATACCCACTTCAACAATGAAGTCTCGTCTTGTCTCCCTAAAGCTAAAGACTCTAAATCTTCCGAACAATAAGAAAAATTCCACCAATGTCTGTAAGGTTTGTGGTAAAGAGTGTAAAAGAAGACACACCTGCCCCACTTGCGTTACAAAAATAAGAAGACATAGGAATAAGCTCAAGGCGATAAGCCATTTAGGAGGTTGTTGTAATCGTTGTGGTTATGATAATCCCACTGCTCTCCAGTTCCACCATCTGAGAGACAAAGATTTTGAAATAGGAAGATTTTCAAACAGGTCTTGGGACATTCTTCTTTCTGAGATAGAAAAGTGTGAGCTTCTTTGTGCAAATTGCCATATCCTAGAGCACTCAACAAGGGAAGATGAAAAGTTCCTGGCTGCTGTGTTCAATTACAAAATAATTGCGGGTTAGACCTCGGGGAGGTCATCGGTTTCATACGCCGAATGAAGAGCAGTTCGAGTCTGCTACCCGCTACCAGAATTGGGTATCCAAGAACAGCCCTGCACCGTAAGCGTCCCTCATTAAGGGAACACCCAACCAAATACTAATAAAAATAAAACTTATCTCCTCTCCTTTGCCTCGCCCCGCTATTGCGGGGCTTTTCTTTTTCTGCTATCCTGTAATTCTAAATGATACAGGAGAAAATAATGCACACTTATCCCCGCGAAGACTTCCAACGAGAAGCTAGCATCTTAAAGAGTTTGTTTGACGAGGACGTCTACAACCTCCTCTCCCTGCTAGACGTAATGGTCGCAGGTGGGACACTCACATCCCTCTTTTCTAACCGAGATGTCAATGACCTCGACCTTTACTTCCGTTCATGGGATGATATGGAGGTGTTCATCTCCTACATGCACGACAGGGATCTTCGTGCTGGCAAGCACGACCTGACCAATAACACGAATGGTTGGAATGAGACAAAAAGAAACTATCGTCGATTTAAGAAACTTGACGGTTTCAGTTTGGAAAACATCCAGGCCAAGGTCATGGTGACTCCCGACCCAGATGCAGTACACCGTAGACCAATGACATCTGAACAACTACAAGAGATGACTCGTGCTTTGGAAAAGCGGTCTGCTATGGAGAAACTTCGTGAGCTTTTATCTGAGGCTGAGACTGATGACTCCCCTCAAGTGAAGACAGCCAGCTTTATCAGTAATGTTGGGATGACTGACAAGAGCGTGATGTACACAAACCAACGCGCCCCTGTCATGCAGGTGATTGCCTTCAATGTGTTTGATAGCCCACAAGCAATCTTTGATAAGTTTGACTTCACGATCAACATGGGGGCCTTCTGCTTTAAAACTGGGGAGTGGTTCTTCGATAAAGGCTTCTTGAAGCATATTGCCCAGAAGGTTTTGGTTGTTAATCCTAATACTGAGTACCCGATCATCTCCTTGTTGAGAGCGGGGAAGTATGAGGCCCGTGGTTACACAATCTCTCGTCGTGAGACAATGAAACTGGCCCTGTCTGCTTCCCGCCTGGAAATGCGCTCATGGGAAGATGCCAAGGCGCACCTCAGCGGGATGTATGGCACCAACGTTGAAACTTTGTTTAAGGAAGACAGAGATTTTTCCTTTGAACTCTTGTTTGATAAGCTGGACAACGCGGGTGACAAGACAATTACGCAGATCGCCACCGACAAAGAAAAGGCAGATAGAGAGAAGGTGAATCACATCACCCTCAAGAAGATGGAATACTTCCAGGTCATAAACCTCTTGCGTAAGAATACAGGTCGCCCTTATTTTAAAAAGATCTGGGGTGTTTGTAAGAGTAAACATTTCTATCTGTTGGAGCCGGAGAACTCCTCTCAGGTGATCCACAAGGGTATGGATAATAAACACCCATCTTGGGGTAAGCTGGAACTTTATTGTGACAAAGATGATGCCTTATCAACTTACAACCACAACGAGAAAGAAGGTCGTGTTCTCTTAGAGGTGGAAGTCCTTGATGTCAAAAGGTTGAGGTCTTCTGGTTGTGATCAGGTGACAGTTTTAATGCAGAATGGTGAGGGTGAAGAAAAAGACCACCCTGTGTGTGCCGTGGTGACCAAGTACGTTTCAAGTAACGGAGACTTCTCATGATTATCTGGATAAAGGGTGCGCTGGCCTTCGTTAAAAAATACAAGGTGCTGCTACTTTCAATTTTGCTGGTTGGTCTGTTAATCTTTGGAGGTATGAAGGTTAACTCGTGGTATGAAAATCAATTGTCCTCTCAGTACACCCAGGGAGTGAAAGACGCAGATGCAAAATGGACGAAGGCTATGGTTGAGAATGATAAGACTCAGGAAGAGTTCAGAAAAGGACAGCAGGCCTACGCAGATGACCTCCAAAAGCAACTTGCAGAAGAGCGACTAAAGAACGCCTTGTTAGCGGAGGAATCGGGTAAGAGCCAAGAGGAATATGCCAACTCAGATAATGGCAAGAAGACGGGCCTTGATGACAAGGCTGTTGAGATCTACAACCAGAGCTTGGGGGTGAAACGTGAATAAACTGGTCGTGATTCTACTGGCGGCTGTACTGGTGGGTTGTGGGTCAACCCCTCCCCCGCCAACTGTAGTCCCTGTTGTGGAGAAACCTAAGATTTCAGACCTCTTAGCCAAACCGCCAGCGGATGCAATGATAGAGCCTAAGGAGCCAATCCTTATGAAGAAGGGAGATACCACCTCCGGCAACACGTCCGTAATGAGGCAAAACAACCTTGAAGCCATGAGGGCAAGAGAGAGTCTGAAGGTGTTGCAGAAGTACATAAACAACATCTTTGCAGACAATAAATGATTGACAAAGCCCTTGCAATAAGTTAAGGGCTTTATTTTTATAGTCTTTCATGGTAAAATCAATGTATCGAGGGCTACCCTCAAACATTGGAGGTTCCGTGAGTAAAACATTCGGGCCTGCCAGTCCAAAACAAAAGATGATCCTGGAGAACAAAGCTCAGATCCTTATCATCGGTGGGGCGGCTGGTTCAGGAAAATCATATCTACTTCAATTGATGCCTCTGGCGTTGATTGATGACCCAAAAACAAGCTGCATCATGTTCCGTAGAACAACCCCACAATTAAAAGGTCAAGGTGGTCTTTTCGATACCGCTCGTGGGATTTATAACGAGTTGGATAAGAAGTGGAAGCCACGCTTTAGAGAGAAGGATCTTGAGGCGATATTCCCAACTGGTGCCAAAGTGAAATGGTCACACATGGAATACGTGAAAGATAAACTTAACCATCAGGGCTTGCAGTACACCTTTGTTGGGTTTGACGAGGGATGCCAGTTCGAGTGGGATCAAATCGACTACCTGATTTCTCGTCTTCGTTCTGAATCAAAATACCCAAGTCGTATGGTTATCTCCTGTAACCCTGACCCAGACCACAAAATAAAAGAGTTGATTGAGTGGTATCTCGATGATGAAGGCTACCCTATGCCAGAGCGGGATGGGGTTATTCGTTGGTTTATTCGTAAAGATGGTAATTTCTTGTGGGCAGAAACTAAAGAAGAGTTGATTGAGAAGTACGGAGAAGAGGACGGAGAAGATGCTTTGACCTTTTCCTTTATTTCTGCTAACATCTACGATAACCCTCCTATGCTTGAAAACAACAAGGAATACCTTGCGTTTCTTAAAGGTCTTCCTGAGGTTGAGAAAGCACAGCTTCTCTACGGTAACTGGAATGCTCGCCCAGAGGGTGCAAACTATTTCTTAAGAAGCTACCTTAAAGATGCTGACAAAGTTCCGTTGAACGCAAAATCTGTAAGATCTTATGACAAGGCTGGCACAGAGAGAACATCAGGGAATAAGACACCTGACTTTACAGCAGGTATCAAGGTCAGTAAGGACGAGGATGGATTCTATTATCTGTCTGGAGATTACTGCCCTGAGTTCATAGATGATGGACTTTACTCAACTCAAACAGAAGGTCGCTTTTGTAAAAAGGCAGGGGAAAGAGACCTCATCATTAAAAAGCAAGCAATCCATGACGGAGATGATGTAACCATCATATTCTCAGTTGACCCAGGTCAAGCGGGTATCAGTGAGTTTGTCACCTCCTCAAGAGCGTTGCTTGCAGAAGGGTATGTTGTGGAGAAAGACCCGACACCTGGAAACAAGGCTAAAATTACAAGGTTCTCTCCTTTTGCTCAACTAGCCCAGCAAGGTTTTGTGTACATCGTGAGATCAAGTTTTGATTCACACACATACGAAGCCTTGATGAAAGAGCTTGAGTCCTTTAACGGAGAACGCTCCACAGTCTCCCGCAAGGATGACTGGGTGGATGCAATATCCTCTGGTGTTAACTACTTGGAGAAAACAGAAATTATTAGAGCCGTCACCATTCCAAGGGTTAATGCACCGACCTTGTATAAGAGACGATAACAAAGGGGAATGCTCGTGTCAAGAAGAAAAAGAAAGACAGTGAATAAAGTCACTGTTGAAAAGGCAGGGAATGAAGCTCTGTCTGTAAGTCGTATGCGCTTGGGCGAGCTGGGGTCTGGGGCTTTATCTCAGATCAGGGCTGACTCAGAAAGGATGATGGTTACGGAACTCCGTTGGCCCTTCTTCTTGAGCACTGTGGAGGCAATGAAACAAGACCACACAGTCTCTACCGCACTCGACACTAAGTACGTGTTTGTGACCAAAGCGTTCAATGATTTTAAGATTCTGTACAATCGTGAGAGCGCTGCTTCCAAAGAAGCGGCTGAACTTATTGACTTTGCACTTAAAAACATGGAAGGTCAAACGCTACGAGATTTTGCCAGAAGTGCCGTGACGTTCAATGAGTACGGTTTCTCTGCCTTTGAGAAGGTGTACAGAACAGAAAAGACTAACGCTAAGTTTATGGGCAAGACAGTCCTTAAGAAATTGGCATTCAGGCCTCAGGCCAGCTTGTCACGTTGGAGACCGTTCCAGTTTGAGGATGCAGGTAGAACCTTCACAGGTTTGTGGCAGAGTCCAAAAGCCTTTGTCAATATCGATGGCAATTTGGCCTCCCTGAATACGTCCATTGAACTGAACGTAGGCGGACGCAGAGCGGGAGAGTTGTTTATTCCTGCCAACAAGTTGATGCTGATGACGTTGGGCGGTACGGAGTCCAGCCCTGCGGGGGTGTCTCCTCTTGTTGGTTGTTACCGAGCTTTCCGTGAGAAAATCCTCATCGAGAACTTAGAGGTCATCGGTGCAGGGAAAGATTTAGGCGGTATCATCGAGTTGAAGATTCCATCGCAGATTCTCAACAAAGCAAACATCGACCCTAACTCAGCAGAAGCAATCATGGTGCAAGGCCTCATGGCTGACGCAGCTAACGCACATGCTGGAGAGCAAGCCTTCTTTATCTTACCCTCTGACTTTAACGAAAAAGGCGGAGAGCAGTACAAAATGTCCCTTAAAGGGATAGACGGTGCTGGGAAGCAGTATAGCACAAAAGACCTCATTCACGAGAGAAAGAGAGCTATCCTGGATAGATTTGGTGCAGGTTTTATCAACTTAGGTAATGACGGCCCAGGTTCCTACAACCTATCAGAATCTAAGCAAACAATACACGGGCATTTTGTTCAGAGAGATATTGACATCATAGTCGCAGCCCTGAACCTCATGATTCAGCAGCTCCTTGCGATGAATGACATCCGGCTCTCAGACGAAGATATGCCCAAGTTTAAGCCAGGGCTTATTCAAGAAGTGGACATGGAAGGATTCTCAAAATTTGTTCAGCGTATTGGTGCGGTTGGTTACCTTCCTAAGACAAGGGAAGTAATTAACAAGATCCTTGAAGTTGGTGGTTTTGATTATGTCATTGATGAATCCATGACGCAAGAGGATTTACTTGAAATCCTTGGACAAAATGATTCTGGCGCAGGTGAAGGCATGGAACCTGGAACATCTGGCAATGGTACAGGTAAAAACTCAGCGGCTAGAGACAATTCCGTCAGCAACAATGAGAACTAATTCAACCACCTGAAAATGCTTGCAAAAGAAATTGAAGAGTGCTAAAATACTAACAACGAGGGAAAACGATGAAATACAAAAGTATTGCTGACCTTCCTGCATCAGTGTCCAGTCTGTCTCTCATTCAGAAGAGCAAGATACTGAAAATCGCCAACGGCCTGATTACCTCAGGCCTATCTCCAGATAATGCGGTAGAGAAAGCATCGAAAGATATTTTCAATATGAGCGTCGTCAAAGAAGCGATCCAGAAAGATGCAGTAGAGGAGATGATCTCCTACGAAGTTATCTATGAGCCAGATGTTAAGGATGCCCACGGAGAGTGGATGACAGCCGAGACCATCAGAAAAGGCAAGGATAGTTTCGATGCAGCGAGAGCCGCTGGCCTAGTGAAAGAGAACTTATTTCACATGGCAGAAACAGATTCTTTCACCATTGAGAAAACTTGGATACAAGAAGAATTTGGTGTGGTGGTTATTGAGAGTCAGCAAGTAATCAAAGCTGGAACCTGGGTAGCCAAAGTAAAATATAATGATCCTGAGTTGTGGCTCTTGAAGAAGGCCAATGCGGTCGGTGGCCTGAGCATTCAATGTTCCGGTGTTACCGATACAGAGACGGGTGAAATAACCGATCTCGACTTCGGGATTGAACTTGCCGAGGAAAACGAATGAGTGAAGTCGTAAACAAGGCCAAAACTATTAAAGACAAAGGTATCGCCCTTTGCCACGAGAGTCAAGGCTTTTCTGCTAACTTACGCCCAGTCAGTCTTCTGATGAAGTCAGACTTAAAGCCAGAGCAGATCACAGGTGATGTACTTAAGGCCCTCCGTCAAGTCACAGTTGAATTGAGCTTCGAAGAGTTCCTTCGTCGTTTCTTCGATATGTGGCATTCCGACGCAGAATTGCTGACTAAACTTCTTGGGTTTGAAACTCAACTTGAGAACGATGCAGCAGAGAACCCAACTGACGAGTGGTTACAAGCCTGGAACTTAGAACGTCAGGAATCGCTCACAGCACGTATGGAATCCATCACTATCGCCAAAGCCGCCGAGGCAGGTGAAGAATTGGGTCTCATGAAGCAATACGAACTTATCAAACTTCAACAGATGTTTGAAAAAGGTGTTGCTGAACACGGTGTCACGTTTGACACTAAAGACACTCAGGGAACTGGGGTCGCCACGGAAACTGTAGTTTCTACAGTGCCAGTTGAAAAGAAAAATGAAAACAAGGAGACCTCTGTGTCCGATAATACTGTTGATGTAACTAAGAGTCAAGAATATCTTGATTTGGTTAAGCAACTTGAAGCTGCTAGAGCGAAAGAAGCTGCTGCTGATGAAATCATCAAGGCGAACATTCAAGTTCAGACCACTGCCGCTGTTGCCAAAGCGTCCACTTTATCTTTCGTAGATGAAGCTGCTCGTGGTGATGTTGCTGCTTTCATTCTGAAATCTGAAAACGCTCCTGTCGTTGCTCTTCTGGAAAAAGCTCAGGCACGAATTGCTGAACTGGAAACCGAAGTTGCTGACGTCAAGAAAGAGTTCGGTGAGAAAGAACACGGTTTAGATGGAGAAGCCACTGCTAGCGACCTTAATAAGTCCGCAGAAGACATCATCAAAGCTAACGTTGAAAAAGCTCTTGCGAAGGCTCGTGAAGCTAACGCTGCCAACTAATTGAGGAGAAATCTCTAAATGGCAAATCCTATTGAAGGCTACTACAGTGACCTAGTTCTTGGTAAGGTTGACTCCTCCGACCAAGGTAACTCTTTCGCTGAAATGGCTATTGTGTTTGGTGCCAATGTCAAAGCTGGTACTATTGTGAACGCTTCTGGTGCTCCGGTAGCCGTAGCTGACGCTGCAACCGCATATGGTGTTATCACCGACCGTGACCTGTATCCTGCGTACACCCCAACTCGTGGGTTTACTGTTGGTACTTCTTACAACCTAGTTGTTGGTGTTCGTGGCCTGACTCTGAACCAAAGAAAAATCTTCTTCGCAGACGGCACCACAGCGATCAACGCTGCTGCTAAGACTGCCTTGGAAGCTCGCGGTCTCAAGATCACTGACAAATATTACGACGGCTCCGTTGAGATTCCGGTAACGTCTATCTAATTCTCTTTAAGGAGACCAAAACATGGCAGTAGTACGCAGTAATGATTTCCAGATCGTCAACCTTGGCGCTACCCTGGAAATTGTTCCACGTCAGTATCGTCTGATCACCGACATGAACCTGTTCACCGCTTACCACGGTGAGACCACAGTGGCTCAGGTTGAGCGTGTTGATGAAGTCGTAACTGACTTCCCAGCTCGTCGTCGTCAAGGTGAACGTAGCTACGTGGGAACAGAAAAAGCCCAACTGAAAAACTTCAACATTCCGTTCTTCCCACTGGATCGCCAGATCACAGCAGCGGACGTTCAGAACTTCCGTAAGTATTTCACTGACAACGCACCTAAGACTGTGCAGGACGTTATCGCTCGCGTGGTTCGTCGTATCCGCACAAGTCATGAGCAACTGAAAGAGAAAGCCATGCTGTCCGCAGTAATGGGTAAATCTTGGTCTCCACAAGACCCGACCGCTCAGTACAACTACTTCCAGGAGTGGGGTGTTTCACAGCACACTGCAAATCTGGACTTCACCGATGTAGCTATCGACCCGATTGATATCTTGGAAGCTGATGCTCGTGGATTCATCATCGACGAAGCTGGCGATAACGGTGATAACTACGACATCGTGGTTCTTGCTTCTCGTAAGTGGTTTACCGCTCTAATCAGCCACCCGCTGATCATGAACGCTTACCAGTTCTACAGCAGCACATCTGAGCCGCTACGTCGTCGTCAAGGCGATGGTGCTGAAAACAGCAACAACCGTAAGTTTGTCCACAAAGGTTTCACCTTCATTGAGGACATCTCTGGTTACATCCCAGACGGGGAAGCATACGTTCTGCCTCGCGGCATTTCGGACATGTTCCAGATCCACTATGCTCCAGCGGACGATGTCCATGAAGCGAACACTCCGGCGGAAGAACTGTACCTGTGGTACAAAGAGTCTGCTTACCACCGTGAGCAAAAAGTTGAATCTGAGACTTCCTTCCTGACGGTTAACTGCCGTCCTGAACTGGTAGTTCGCTCAACTGGTACTTTCTAATAGTACCTCTAAAGGGAGAGGTGATTTTTCACTTCTCCCTTTTTTCACGTTAAGGCCCATGATAAACTCTCCTACAAATAAGTCAAGGGTTTGTTAGGGCAAAAGATGGAGACAAACATGGCAAAGCAAGAGTATAAAGTCTTCCCCAATAAGGTGGAACTTTTCAAATTCTTCGGTAAATACAACGAGACTATCAACGTCAGCGCCAGCGCCAGGCTACCCCTGAATGGTTTAGCTATCGGCAACAAGATGAAGGCATTCAGGACATACCCTGAGTTCTTCGCAGCACTGGCTGAACTGACTGGTTTGGATGTGGATACCAAGGCGTCAACTCTCAGAATGGGGACATACATTGTGTTCTTCAATAAAGAACTGGACGCACCACCTGAAACACCGCTGCTTACAATGGATATTCCTCAAATAGAGGAAAGGCAAAAAGTGGATATTGATGCAATTCTGAAAGAGGCCGAGGCCTTCAACGATGAAGGAGATAAGGCAGGCAGCAAGGCCAAACTTATCGAGTTTGCATTGACTCACGGCGTCACGCTGAGAGGTAATAAAGGTTTTGAAAAACTAATTGTTGACTTCAAAGATTCATTAGAATAAATAAATAATTAAAAGGAGTGGATAATGGCAACTACAGGAACTATGGGGATCATCTACGCAAGGGAGATTGTAGACCTCGCCACAGGAAAGGTAATGACAATTAAGGAGCTGCTTGATTCTGCATCAGGAGGAGGTGCAGTACAGTGGGGCGACTTAGAAGGAAAACCCGTTGTTATCGCTGCGGGAGATGACCAGGCAGCCGCAAGATTATCAATTGGGGCAGGGACTTCTAATCTATCTATTGGGACAGCCGCATCCAATGCCATGGCAGGGAATAAGTTTGCAGTGGGGGCGGCGGTGTCCGACCAAACTGCCCTCTCAGTGGCCGGGGATGATGCTCCGGCAGTCGCCACATCAGCACAGGCAGCAGTCACTGCACTAACCGCAAAAGTAAATGCATTGCTTGCAGCACTAAGAACATCAAAAATTATCAACACCTAACTTATAAAGCTCTGCCGTTAATTCAGCGGAGCTTTATTTATTTCGAGAGGTCACAATGACAGACCAAGAAATCATCGATTACATTAGGCTCCTTCTTGGCTCCATCGTGGAAGAGGCCCTACCGGATTTAGTAATCCAAACATTCTTGCCCATGGAAAAGATGAGGCAGGAATTAGATAAGTATCCAGAAAGACTCCCATTGGTGATTTATAATACCTTGGTTTCTTGCGTCAGATGGTTGATAATGCAAGAAGTGGCTAGCGGGGAGTCGAGCATTACAGAACGCTTAGAGAAAATTGGAGATGAGACAATCCAAGTCAAAGGAGGCTCTTCATACAAATCGTGGAAGGATTTCCTTGATTGGCTACTCATGAATCCTGATTATGTTGACCCATCATTGAATGCCGTTTCCAGCCTTGTTATTATAGGTGGAGTCCGCAGGGATGAGTTCAACAGGGTCAAGTATAACCCTAATTCGAAGAGTCTTTATGATGTTGGTGGAGTCATACCTCAGACGGGTGTTTGTGGTTTCCCTCTCCGTTATCCACTTCGCCACGCGATACCGACACCCCATAGATAAAATCCCATTGATTTTGCTAAGGTAACGTGGTAAAATACCTAAACGGATAGAATCATGTCAGTTAAATTAACAAGTAAGCAAGATCTGAGTCAATTTGAAAACTTTTTCAAAGCTGTCAAGATCCTTGATTATCGGCAAGTTACCTATGGCTTCTATAATGATAAGCACTATTCCGGCCTGAACATGGCGACCCTCGCGGCGATTCATGAACAAGGTTGGAATGGGCTTCCAGCTCGTTCCTTTATTACCAGTTCCGCGATTATGTTTTCAAAGCAATTGAATAGATTCCAAAAAGATCTCTTCACCTACTTTGCCGCAGGCGGAAAAGACCCCACCCCAATATTCAACATGCTCGGGAAGGCTGGGGCCAAGAAGATACAATTTGTTATCGACTCTGGTAAGTTCCCATTTCCAACGGTCTCTGATCAATGGGCGGGGGTGAAAGGATTTAAAGAGGCAATGGTTCATTATGGAGATTTAAAGAGCGCTGCTTCTTTCAGGGTGACAAAAGGAAAAGATAAGGGGGTCTAATGGCAGTAGGCTACAGGTTAATAGGTAAGAACAGACTCATACCGAGACCAACTTACCAAGGTCGTCGCAGAGAGTACACAAAGACTGATGACAGTCCCTTTGAGAACGTTGGGGTTGAGATGGCCTACGAGCCATTTGATGTCTTGGAATGCGTAGTCCAACCAATGTCAGGACGCGCCGCCAGAGATTACACCTCCCAATTAATGCTTGAAGGTGGCAAACAGTATGATGCTTTCACTGTTTATTCCTCAGTCCCTTTAAAGGGGCCAAAAGAGGGAACCCTCACTCTCTCGGATCAGATCCTTCTTCCCACATCAAATGGTGAAATGGATTGGTTCACAGTGATAAAGTCCGACCCATATCCTAGCTCTGGAGTTGCGAGATTCCGAGCCTTCGTTGTGGCTGTTCCTGCTGGGACAGAGGGAGGACTTTAATGGAGAGTTTTGTAAATACTGACTATGTGTTTGACCTCCTGACAAATACTGTTGGTCGGATGATAAAAGAGGTGACTGGAAGAAAGGTCGTCTTAGACGATGATGAAACAATTCCAAAAGTGGATGATGAGTTTATCATGGTATCCCAGACCGACGCAACACAACTCGATTGGGCAGATAATGAGTGGGAAGATGAGGAGGGCATAAGTGCCGTGTCTCATAACTATGAGGTCACGTACACCTTTACAGCGTACAGAGGAAAAGCATTCTCTGACCTGAACAAGGTTGTCCAGGCATTCAACCTTCCCTTCCTCTACGAAAAATATTTCCCAACACCTTCTGCGTTTGCATACGCTTCGTCCTCTTCTGTATCTAAGCTGAGGATTCCGGTCAATATGCAGAAGTATGAAAACCGCGCTGTGGTAATCGTGACATTCAATGTCAAGTTCATCGCTGTGGACAAAACCGCGTTTGAGAGTATTGATAAAATAAACTTGGAAATAGTTTATTCATACCCGCAAGCCGATAACACTCGGTTGTTGATAAGTTCCGGCTCATCATTGATCGTGACACAAGAGGGAGAACCTCTAACTGTAGCACTGAACGGTGCTGATCAATAACTGCATGTAAGATATAATAAAGAGGAAATCAATGGCTTATCAAGATAAAGTGGTTGATGTAACAGTCGAACTGGGTACTCAGCCAATTACCACAGTGGGATTTGAAACACCATTGTTTGTTTCAATCCACAATGCCTTCGCTGCCCGTCAACGCACTTATGGAGACACTGACTCCATGGTGGCAGACGGATTTGCTGTAGGCTCTCCGGCCCACACATTCGCCACCAAGGCTTTTGCTGGAAAATTCAAACCTCAGTACATTCGGATTGGGCGTCAAGCCCTGACCAATTCTGTGGTGGATTTCACAGGTAAAACCAACGTGGATGCAACTGCCCCTGTGTCCCTGAACATCGTTTCCGGTGGGTACTCTAAGTCTGTTATCGTACAGGTAACAGAGGCGTCCACCCCTGCGACTATTGCAACTGCATTGACAGCAGCGATCACCGCAGACACCACTCTGGCAACAGTTCTAACAGCAACCGCTGGCACAGCCGCGAACGCTGGAAAGGTGACTATCGTCTCCAAAGACAATGGCCTGTTCAGTCTTGGGAAAGACCAAGGCGAGTATGAGATTGTCAGTACCTCACCTGAGACTGTCTCCTCTATCCTCCCTGTCATTGCAGCGGCTGGAGAGGATTGGTACTTCCTGAGCACTGAGTCTCACACAAATGCTTCTATCTTGGCGGCAGCAGCATATGCCTCAGCCAACTACAAGCTACATGTGTATTCAACTCAAGATGAGACCATCGAGACCGCATCTGACACGAGCATTGCAGCTCAACTGAAAGCTCTGTCGTACGACAACAGCCTCGGTACTTACGACCCAACTGCGGACACCACGTTCCCAGAGGCGGGGGTTATTGGAGCAATGGCTTCCAACGATCCATCCTTCGGTGACTCACTCCATCTGAAAACCTTGCCTGGCGTAGTAGCTCCGGTATTAGGATTAACAGAAAGAGCTAATGTGTGGGAGCAGAATGTCAACATCTACCGCACCATCAACGGTGTTGGCGCTTATTGGGAAGGCAAAGTTGCTTCCGGTCAGTACGTTGACGTAATCCGTTTTGGTCACTGGATGAAGTTCCGAACAGAAGAGTCAATCTTTGGATACATGTCACGACGCTCCAATCTTGGTCAAAGCCTCAAGATGAGTGACGACGACTTGCTGAACCTTCGCTCTGTCATGATGAACAGCCCTATCAACCCAGGTATCACCAACGGTGCTATCCTAACAGGGTTCGATCAGGAAAACAATGTGTTTTATGACCCAGTGATTACAATCCCACGTCGTGGAAGCATCCCTTCTAATGACCTGGCGACCAGAACACTTAACAACGTGAAGGTTGAAGTTGTTTACAACGGCGCTCTGCACTTCGTTAAGATCCGAATCACTGTCTTGCTTGACAAGACTGGTTCAACAGCATCCAACGGACAAGCTACAACTGCTGCCGTATAATATCAGGAGTAAATAATGGATACAGCTATCCTAACACCCTATGCGTATGACCCTAAGAAAGTACGCCTGTCTTTGATGACTCAGCGTGTCACGGGGTTTGCTGCTGATACAAAGATCGTCGTTGCTCGCAACGAAGACAACATCATCCCCCATATGGGGGTCGATGGTGAACTGTCGGCTGCACTGTCCCGTAACCAGTCTGGTGTACTCACTGTTTCCTTGCAGAACACCTCCAAGTGGAACGGATACTTTTCCGACTGGCAGAAACAGGCTTCCATGACTGGGCTAATTTTCTTCCCTGTGATTCTGGAAGGCTCTCAAGGCCTTGGTCTGTCCACTATCGGATGGATTCAGAAACAACCCGACTTGACCTACGGCACCGAAGTAGGACAGATGGACTGGGAAATCGGAATCTTGGACGCATGGTTAAGCAAAGATACTCTGACTGCATCAGGCTTTGGTCTGGCAGGCTTGGCGGGTATCGTTTAATAGCGTTTCGTGTGCCACAAGGATGTGGCCTTTCAAACACATGCACGGAAAAACTAATTCAAAGACGCAGGAGCGTACACAATGAAATTTAGACCTACAACTGAGATTGACCTGGCAGGGCATAACTTCGAGATCACCCACTGGTCTCCTACCAAGGTAATGAAGAATCTGCCGAAGATTGGTCGCTATGTCGCCGTACCTATGGCTACCATTGGTGGATCTATGGCAAGTGGTGGGCAGAATCTCTCCGAGGCCTTGCCAACGGCTATCCTTTATCTGTTCGAACAGATGGAAGAAGATGATCTGAATAAACTCTTCGAATTGATCCTTGAAGACGTGGCGGTAGACGGCGGCGGACAGGTCAACATGGACGAAGTGTTCCAAGACAAAGTGTTCGATCTGTTGAAACTTGTTGCAAAAGTTCTGGAGGTTAACTACGGCTGTTTTTTCACGAAAGACGGTTTCGCAGGCCTAAAAGAACTCATGGGCAAAATGGGGATGGTTCACCAAGTGAACACGATGGATCAACCGGAAGCGAACTAATACCGTCCAAAGTATCGAAAGTGGTTTTAAGAGCTATTGAGTATGCACAGAAAAATAGCTCCCTGTCATGGTTCGATTATTTGTGGTGTAGAGCCTTGAAAGGCTTCAAGGGAGAGAACTTCTCTTCCCTTGAGAGCGCCGACATGGCCTATCTTCTGAAACTGAATGAATACCTCGACATCGACGATTTTATCACCGAGACGAGTGACAGAGACGGTGAAGCTAAAGCGAAAGCTGACGCGGCTAATAATAAAGCAACCCGTCGCAGGTAAGTGCGTTCAGGCAGAAGAGGTTAATCTCAAGCCAGATTCCTTTTCGGGAGTCTGGCTTTTTTAATGAGAGGAAATCAATGGCAGGTAACATTATCGTCACCACCACAGTCAACAAAGTTACGTGGCAGGTAGACAAATCCGCATATGGTAGGGCGCTAAAGCAAGTAAAATCCCTAAAGAAAGAGTGGGAAGGTGTCAATAAAGCGATGGCTAAGAAAGCCAACCCCGCCCAAAAACTTATAAGTGCTTCTGCACAAGCGAAGCTGGTTTCCAAACGCCTCGCCCAGACACAAAGAGCTGAGGCGGCTAAGACCACCGCACATGCAATAGCGATGGCTAAGAAAGAAGCCGCAGCCCGTAGAGTAATAGATCGAGTTGAGAACCAGAGAAGAAAGGATGCTGTCAGTAGAATTTATTCAAGACGCACCCCAGAATCAAAAGCAGAGTATGGTAACTTAAGAGACCACTTCAAGCAATTACAAAGGCAACTTGGCCCTGAGGTTCATAGACCTCCTCGCACCATCTCCTCCGCAAAACCCCTACCTGGTGGATATAAGCCCTCTGGAATTAATAGTTTTGGGCCTCGTACCCCGCCAGACCCAAAAGTCGTGGCGAGACAGATTGCAGAGATGAATCGCTATGCTGAACAGAAAAGGAAAGCAGACGAGAGGGAGGCCGCGAGGAGTAGCAAAGACGCTGAGAGAAGAAAGAGAGCACTAGACAAAGAAACAGCAGACACAGCAAAGGCTCTCAAGAGAAGAGAGATCGTTGTAGCTAACGCCCAGAGGCGTTTGGAAGGTGCTCTTGGTGCGAACTGGAGAAAGAAATCTCGCGGTTTCGATACATTGGCTGAGACTTTTAAATTAAGGTCTGGTAATATTGCGGAGTTCAATAGCCAAATAGGGCAGATGATCCGCCAAGCAAGAGCTGGGCAGCAGGCCACGACAAGCCTCTCACAGGGTATGAACTCCCTTCGTAGCAGTGTTATTTCCGCGACGGCTGCGTATACAGGGTTCAGCGCAGGGAATAGTGTTCTTAAAAACGGACAATTCTTCGAGAGTACGAGAGCGACAATGTTGATGGTATCTGAATCAACAGAGGAAGCAGGCAAGAAAATGAAGTTTGTTCAGTCAGAGGCTTATAGGTTAGGTCTTGACCTGAAAGTGGCATCTAAAGGCTATGCCCAGATGGCGGTAAACTCCAAAGGAGTCATATCTGACGGCGACAACGACAAGCTATTCACTTCATTATCTGAGTTCGCCACCGCTTCTGGTGCCGACCCGGTAAGATTCCAACGTGGTATTACGGCTATCGGGCAGATGCTTGGTAAAGGCCAGATCATGGCGGAAGAATTGAAAGGACAGTTAGCAGAGGCATTACCAGGTGCCTTGCAAGCATTCGTTAAGGCAGCTCAGACCCACTTCAAGGATGACAAGATAGGGGTTCCTGAGTTGATGAATCTCATGCAAAAAGGGGAATTGTTAGCTAAGGATATCCTACCTCACGTTGCGGATGAGTTAGCCAAGACAGCCAGAAAAAACGGAGCCTTGTCTGCACAGATGAAATCTAACCGTGTTGCCATGGAGAGATTAACTCAGACTTGGCAGGTGTGGCAAGCAGAGATTTTTGATGGGGGGTTTGGTGATGCTATGACCAACCTATTCAATACATTCTCAAAAATTCTGCATGGTTCTACTGGTTCTAGCAGCGCCATCGGGAAGTTTGCTCAAGGTTTTATCAACAACCTCACTGAGATTGTTGCTGTGACGCATGATGTTTTCTTCCTTATTGGTCTCATCATTGATGAGGGTCTCGCCTCCCTTGGACTTAAGAAAAAAGAAATTGACAAGTTTTGGGACGTCTCTGGAAGCATTGCAAGTTGGCTGGTTCTCTTTCTAGTGGTCAGGCGTTTGTTCACAGTCCTCACCAAAATAGCAGGCCTCAAGGGGTCTCTGAAATGGTTATTTGGTGCTGCCGCGACGGCTGGAGCCGCTGGGGCTGCTGGAGGGGCAGCAGGTGGAAATGGTAATCCAAGAAAACCAGGGGGCCTATTTGGTCTTGCAATCAACCCTTATGCCATCGCGGGTCTCTATGGTCTCGACTATACCCTCTCGTCTGACGCAGAGAAAAACGAGAAGCAGAGAGACCTTGGAAATGCATACAGCAGTGGTGCTGGAGATTTAATGGCGGTATCATCAGCTATGTTGGGTCAATGGTGGAACGGGCTGATGGGAAGTAAAGACCAAGCTAGGGAGAACTACCTATCACGGACAGGGCTAGGTAGACCAAGCCCTGCAAACGGAACTCCATACCCGATTGCCCCACAGCAAGTGGAGGTAAAAGTCACCACGACTGTCAATGACAGTGCTGTTAATGATCTGATAGACCAGAAACTTGAGGCCTATGCAACGGAGAATATAAATCTTCTCACTGGCGTTCCTAGCTTCTGATAAGAGGGGCTTTGCCCCTTTTTATTGTACTATCTTGGCATACATGATAAGATGGAAAAATAACGAGGTTTTTATGGCTACAACTGAAAAACTTGATGCAGGAGTTAACCAGAAAAGGGACTCCGCAGAAAAAACAGCGACAGCAAAACAATACACCCTGTTTGCCAGTGGTCTTAATCACGGAGGGAGGGATGTTGAGCTAAAGAACAAAAACACAAGCACCGACCTTGCCATCATCTTCGATGTTGTAGAGAAGCACAGTTATAACAGGTCAGTGGAAAAGACTCAATATGCCACAGAAAATAAGGTTAAGTTTTCTGACCACGCTGTGATAGCGGATGGTAAGTTCAGTTTCACCGCAAGAGTGAACAGCTCTCCAATGTACCTGATTCAAAATAATTACATTGACAGGGATACAGACCCCAATAATCCGATATTGTCGAAGAGACCACAGAAGGCTCTTGAAGTTCTCAATCAGATGATTGACCAACGAGAGTTGGTCACTTTGGTGGCTGAGGATATGATCCTTGAGAATTATATCTGCACCTCGATGGAGGCGGTGAGGGAGAGTGAGGAGGGAGACTCTCTTTCTTTTAATTTGGAATTTGAAGAGTTTCGTACCTTTACTCTAGGTAAGACGGTATTGACAAACTATTCAGACCCAAAAAAATCCACACCGAAACAAAAAGGGGCTGTAAACAGTACAGCAGGGGAAGAGAAGATAACTGTGTATACGAAACAATCTAATTTAGTCTCTAAGAACAGCACACTCAATGCCTTGGCAGAGAAAATACCGGGCGGAACATCATATAAACCAGGTGGGACACTAGACCCCTTGACAAATAAGATAACCGACCTGAATGGGAACATTCTGCCGGAAAACAGGCCTTGATAAATATAAGGATTCTTCATGGGTACAATCACACACACTTGGGATATTGACGGTTACGCAGACCAAACAATGAGGGTGGTCTTGGATAGTCAGACCTATGAAATGAGGTTCCAATGGAACGAGAGAGACGAGTCTTGGCTTGTCTCTTTTGGCGGGGTGGGGGAAGACCCTACTATCTCCTTTAAGCTCTCAGCCATGGTAGATTTCTTTGCTCCTTATCAGTACCTAGAGAACATACCATCAGGAGAGTTGATGGTCATTTCATTCAAAAACTATAAGAAAAGGGTGGGGAGATATAATATCGGATTCTTGTCCGAGTTGCAACTGGTGTATATCTCCCCGGAAGATGCCCTTGAGGAGGAATAATGGCTAAGTACAGGATGAGATCCTACCGTATGGTTATCGGTAGACCCGTCTATATAGGGAGCAAGGCCACCAATATCGCAGACCATCTTGGGGACGGCAATGCATATGTGATAAGCAATGAGGTAGGGCAAGCTAATATTCAATTCGAGGTAAAAAAGGACAACTCTAAAGAGCCTAACAAGGGGTATATTACTGTGTACAATCTCTCAGAGGACACAGTCAACTACCTTGATGCTAATCAGAGGGAATCCTTGGCTGTTATGTTGGAAGCTGGGTTTGATGGGCAAAATACTATGCTCTTTTCAGGTACAATTGAGTTTGTCCAAGATTCTTGGGAAGGCCCCACAAGAAAAACAAAAATGATCCTTGGTGACGCCACAACAAATCTTCTTACTGCCAAGACTTCGCGGTCTTATCGAAAAGGCACCTCTTTAAATGTCATCCTTAATGACTTGATAAGTGACCTTTCTCTTCCAAATGGTAGAGTTGTACCTTTCGTTGCTGAGACAACAACACAAGCCATGGCCTTCTCCGGTAACGCTGCCAATAACCTGAACCGTCTCGCCACCAACACAGGCTCAACTTTCAGCGTACAAGATGGGGCGGTGTATTGGACGAAGCAAGGTAAAAGGTTAAAACAGTCGGTTTTTGAAATTAGTGCTGAAACAGGGATGCATGATTCCCCTACACCCCAGAACCCTGAACCAGCAAAGAGGAGATTGGAGAAACAAAAAAATAAAAAAACCAAGACTAAAAAGGCGGATGCCGACACCAGAAGGACGTCTGCTCAGATAAAGGAAGATGCTGGCTTGGTAGTAACTACTGAACTTAACGGGGCCATCATACCTGAAAGCACAATCTACCTCAAGAGTTTAAAGTACACAGGCTTTTACAAGGTGGTTTATCTGACGCATAAAGGTGAGTTGGAGGGGAGTGACTGGGTTACTGAGCTTGGATTATCAGAGGCCCGTGGCGGAGTAGTGGAGGAATAATGGCAGCAATTCAAAGAATGGATGCAGCCCTTGGGATGTTTATTAACAAAACACTCAGGGATTTCCATACAAACATAAGAGGGACAGTTGTGGATGTTGACTACAGTGTCCCTTCTGTCACAGTTCAGCCGGATGCGAGCACAGAATTTTCTGACGGTACATTCGATAGCTACCCAGCAATCTTTGATGTTCCCTTGCAGATGCCCTCTGGCAATGCGGGTAAGGCTAGGCTCACGATGCCTATCAAGGCAGGTGACAAGGTAGGTCTCTCTTTCTCTGAAAGAAACGACGGAGACAAGTATGATATGTCTACCCACGGGTTGTTTGCAGGCTGGGCTGTTAGTCAGATTTTCTCTGACGGCAACGCCACAGCCATTCATCCAGAAAACGTGGAGTTGTGGAATGATCAAGTCCATTTCAGCATGACACCAGAAGGGGATTATACATTAAAGACTCCGGGATCGGAGATGACCATCAACAAAGCTGGGGTATGGACATTTTCCAATGGATCTGCTAAAATGTCAGTTACAGCAGATGGTTATTTCGATGTTAATGGCGCTAAAATAACCCCAAATGGAAATGTGATAACCAAGGAAGGGACAAATTTAGATGAATTATTCCAATGGTTCAAACGGCATGGACATCCTTACACATGGACTGATCCGGCAGGGGAAGGCGTCACCAACCCACCAACAGCACAATAAGGAAGGTCAATGGCAACTTTTTACAGCGACCTACTGATTGACCCAACCACAGGTGACTTGGATGTCTCAGTCGGTCTTCAACTTATCGAGTCCAACGTTGTCAGCTTGAGGCAGCGACTCTGGATGAGGTTCAACGTTTGGCAGGGTGATTGGTATTTTGATGAGACGTTAGGGTTCCCTTACCGGACGTACTTAGGCCAGAAAGTGATGAAGGCTGTCTTGGACAACAAGATAAAAGAAACAACAAGACTAGAGCCAGATGTTGTTTCAGTAAACAACTTCTCCTCTCTTATGGACAGGAGAGGTAGATCTTACGAGGCTTACTTTGAAGTCCTGACTTTGGAACAAGAAATAGTAAGAATAGCCTTCGTAGGGTCACTGGACTACTCATACCCTGACCCCGGAAACGGAAAACCCCTCTCCTCCCTATGCGGGGATGATGGATGGATTGTTTGGTCTAATAAACTATACTACCTTGTGAATTTCAGGCTTCCAAGACCAGGTGACTCCACATGGTATAACACCTGGCAAGGAGAAGTCACTCGTCCAGACCTCGTTCTGGGTACTTCTTCTGGAGAGGTGGTATTAACGCAGGACAATGAACCTATTAAGGTAAATTATAACAAAAGTTAATCTTACCTCTTACCTTATGACTAGAAAAGGAAATGCAATGGCGCTCATCCCTATCAAGATAAAAGATTTACCTAGAGTCAAGACTATGTCTAAAGATGACGACATTGTAATTGACCAAGCAGCCGGAACAAAAGTAATAAACGCAGGGGAGATGATCAAATCCCTCAACATTAAGACGGGCACGGACGCCGATTTCTCTTCAAAGTCTGTATTCTTCGAGGTCAGAATTCCAACCTCTACGCTAGTTATCCCAGGGGCTGAGAAGGTCTACTCTGTGCCTGCTTTGTATGTTGCGTCCGCTCGCCAAGGATTGAATTATGGATATACATACTCCCCTACTACCTCTACCATAACATTGGCAGAGAGAATAACGCAAGAGGATATTGACAACACTGAGGAGGGATTCATCTTAGTGGAGGCAGTGTGCGTGACTGTGGAAGGTGCGGACATAACCTCCCTGACTTCAATTCTCGCCAGCAGTAGCGGGGCTTCCCACGTAGGAACCTCCTTCGGGACAACCGTCGAAGAGAAATTAAAAGATTTAGACAATAAAGTGGCTGAGGGGTCAGATACTTTTGCTGTTGCTTATAACGGAGGCCAACCTGTTGCTGCGGGTCTGAACTCGTTCGTTGTACCATATCCCGCTACATCGGTTAAAACCTTGTCGCTGGGTTCGGCCCTCCAATACGACGGACTGAACTATGATTATAACCCCACCACGAAGACAGTAACTTTAAGGGATGGAGAAGTTACTTTAGGTGGTGAGACTCTTGTATTCCATGTTGCTTTCAAAAGTATAGAAGGGCTTCTTCCTAATGCCATGCAGGGGTTCAGCTTCCAGGCTGGCGCTCGACTGGGTTCCGTGAATGACCACATCTACGACCCAGAGACTAAAAGCTGGTGGTTCTGGGCCGGTGCTTACCCGAAGACCGTCAATGCTGGCGATAAGCCAGTGGGTGAGGGGTGGTGTCCATTGGGTAGGCGCACCGTGGCCTTAGGTAGCAGGCTAGCCGCTTATTCAAATGAAGTATCCCTTGTCACAAGCAGCGGGACTTTCTCTGCTATGCCCTGGGTGGGTGTCGAGCCATCAGGGGTTGTATCTGATATCACACAGAACGCTCATGGTGGATGGGATGTTACGACTTCCTCAGGGGTTTTTGAATACGTCAGCACTGAAAATTACAACCTTAGAATCAATGGGCAGCTCCTCGGTTTCGTCACGGATAGAAGTGACGCAACAGAGGGGATAAGAATGGCTGACGAATACTGCGTGTCAGAAGGTCTGACACTCAAGGGTTCTGGGACATTTTATTTCACATCTGAGGTGACGTTAAATTCTCGCGTGCTAGGTGAGGATTTTAGCTTAATACCAAAACTAGTTGAACCAGACTTGCACTGGCCTTCTGAAACTTGTGTCAATCTAACAAGGAATAGAATAGGGGTTGGTGGATTTAGGGTCATGAACGACCTGCGAGTAAACTCACCGAGCGGATTGCTTGTTGGTATAAGAGTTGACGTTCCTGAAATGGTTTGCAATCAGGTGATTGCAACAAAGTTCCCAATAAACTGGCAGATAACAAGCTACTCTTGCACATTAAATCAGTGTCAGGGGATTAATGGTGAGACTGGCCTTAGCGCATACTCACCTAGCTTTCAGCGAGAAATTAATACCCTCTCAATAAACGGGGGTGACTGGTTTAACAATTCCCGGTACTCACTGGACATCGGAGACGACAGATTCCCTACTACAATCCCTACTAATCAGTATCACGGGTATGGTATTAATATTACCGGGAAGCCAAGGTTTGACGGCACGACAATGAGGATTGATAGGGTCATAGCCGTACAGTTTGAAGGCTATTTCGAAAAAGGCCCATCAAGCAAAACTGTTTGTATTGAGTTAGGTGGTGCATTTGAAGGTAGTGTGCGCGGATTCACTATGAGAAATACGACTGCTAGAGATTACGACTACGTGGTTAAATGTTTCAACGCCGTTTCAGGTATAATTATGGAAGGTAATGCATGGGCTGGAATACGAAAATGTGCATTATATCTAGTGTCCGATATATACTCCTACATATACAGACAAAACGATAGCCTCACTACGGTTTTTTGGCAGGGTAAGCCTGTACACACTGGTGTTCGTGCAGCTAGAAGCACAAACCCGTTCGCATCGAAAACACTGTCTACCCATGGTCTATATGACGGGGTTCAGAATGTAATACCTGCTTCAGGTGAAACTTACTTTGGGGCGAGGATAATTAGTGGGAGGGGCGTTTTAACATACAACGGGACTAATCAGTTCCGGCTTTATGTTGAGCCTGCAACAAACATATCTGGCACCCTGTCAAATTCTGGAGTTATTACTTTAGATACAAAAGATGAATGCTACAAGTTCAATGGTGGTGATGCGTTAATAGTCGGCAGCTCAAGCACATATATTCGCTATGTCGATTACGATAACGGCTTGGTTATCATTAACTCAACAACAATACCTCAGGGGCCTGTGACAATATCGCAGGTCAAAGCTACCCCGCATCTTGATGGCAGGGGCTATGAAAGGCCAACAGATTTATCTTATCAGCCTGGATCAGTAGTCTGGAATATGGGTACCGTTACAGCAACACCAGCATTCTGGGTTTTGAAGAATGGTGCATGGGCGTCAGTATAATCATAAGGGTAACAAATAATGCCAATAAACACCCCAAACGGGCTGGTCGCAAGACCAGCTCTTATACAAGCACTGAGTCAAGCGCTGAAAGTGCCATCATCTGCTATCGCATTCAGTGACACTGTCAAGTCCCTGAACGATATTCAGGTTATCCATCACGTCGGGACAGCGATGAGCTGGTTCATCCCGACTATTACAGACGAAATCGTGATGTCGTTCAACCCTCCAATGCTGGTGACGGACAAACAGAGCCTCAATCTCACACAGTTCAACGTTGAACGAGGAAATTTCCAGAAAAGGTCTCAGTACAGCTTTGTCAAAGGCTTTACGGTCTATCACGGGCTGGAAACCGTGGTGTATAACGGCATCGAGTACCGCTGGACTAAGTCGTTTCCGAAGGTTGTGGTGGCGGGAAGCGTACCAGGGGATGGATGGCTGAATGACGAATTGGCAAAGGATGGTGATGCCAGAGGCTTCGGGTTGGTAGAGTCAGTACCTGATGCGAGCGTGATTCTTAACGCTATCGTTAATAAAGGCGTAAAGAATATATACATCAAAGGGATTGAAACATTAAACATGATGAAAGGTGTGCAGATTCCCAGTAATACAAATCTGTACATTTACGGAAACCCTACCATCTTGTATTCAGAAATGCGAGAAGCAACGTCATTTAGCTCACAGTATATTGGTGCCTTCGAGATGGTAGGGAGCACTACTACAACGGAGTCGAAACTGGCTGTTAATGCCGCCGTATCTTCACGATTTCTAACTGTAGACAACGGGGCTATTTTCAGGCCTGGTGACAGCATTATTCTATCTCAAGATGTAGCTGCAGTGATGGACACATCAAGTTATGCGCGTCAGCTTTTGAAGGTTATACAGGTGAGTGGCGACACTTTAACGCTTGAATCCGAATTGTGCTATAATTACACGGTCGATAACAATGCTAAAGTGACAGTGGTAATTCCATGTGAAAACTCCAATATCTACGGGGATTTTACATGTAAACATGAAACATCAAGGGACTTGAGATCTCCTACGATACTCATTATGAGGGCAAGGAATTGTCATCATCACGGGATGGTCACGTCTGAAAAGTTCGGCGGTAACTCAGTTACTGTAGAGGATTCATTTAACATAACAACAGACAGAATACTTGGATTATCCCCATCGAATGTTACAAGTGGGCGGGGAAATACTTTAGTCCTAAAATCTGTATCGGTTTTTAAATTTAATCGAGCATATGGCCTGAATAACAGACATGTTTGCGATCTGGCATCAGGTACAAGCGTTGTGCAAGGACGGTCAGTTACTCTAAATTCGACAACGGCATCAGGAAATGCATTGAACGGGCATGGTATGAACTCTCACAGCGTTATTATTGACGCAGTAGAGGCTTTCGGTGGTGAGGTAGCTGTAAGTCTAGGAAATGCCAGTTATAAATCAGATTATGACTGGCAGGTTGGATCGATCCGTACATCTGGTTCACCTGCTGCCCTGGGTGTATATCTAGGCTCACAAAACCTAACAGTTGGTAAAATTGATAGCGTGAACCCATCAGGGTTATACGTAGTAAATATCATCGGCGAAGGCACCGGCGGGGTAACACTTGATCAAATTAATATTAAAGGCGGGGTGATAACGTATGGAGTTACTATCGACAGCAAGGCAAGCGGCGTAAATATAAACCAGATGGACCTGGTTGGTACAGTTGCTGAGTCTGGCGTCAGGTTAGCAAGAGAGGCGAAAGGCGTTATCATCAATAAATTAAGGACTGATAGAGCGACAGTTAAGAGACCAGTATCGGTGGAGGCCATCGCTACATCGGATAATTTTGATGTGCAGTTGGTCGTCAAATCCAGTAACCTATATTCGTCAGATGAGTATAGCGTGCTCGTTGGAGGTGTTGCTGGAGGGGGGGTGACTACACCTACAGGTATTCAATTACAAGGGTGTGTTTGCAATAGACCGCTCAGACTGCAAAGCAATAGTAAAGTTTACCTCTTAAATAACCAACTTTCAGGTGTGTCTTCTCTTTCATCTTTGCTGACCAACGCCATGATTATAGGGAACTATGGCGGAGGATTTAACCAGTCCCCGGCGGGTAATTCAGTTGTATTTAGTAACAATATATCACCCCCTCAGCAAGTTGCGACATATTACCTCCCAATCAACCCTACGGGGCCTACCTTTTAAGTTAAGTAACGCCAAGGATGGCTTTTATAAAACTACAACATGAGATTGCACTTATGATGAAACAAATGAACCAACCGACAGGTCCAGTGGCTAAGAGTGTCAACAAACAATCTATTGCCCGTCACTTTGGCATTAAGCAGAAAGAAATCTGCTATGCCCAAGAGAGTACCCCATTAAATGGGTATAAAGTTTTATATGATCCTTCTAGGCAAAGAAGTTTTATGCTGCCAGAAGGTATAGAAGGTGTTGTGACTGGTCTTAGTTCTACAGGGGTACTTACGTACTCTTTAGGTACTTTAAATTTGGCAGAGTTAGCTGTAGAAAGAGAGGAGTATGTAAAAACATCCTTTGACTTCAGGAGGGGGTTCATTAGCCACTACTCTAATGAAATAGTCTGTTTCGAAGGAGTATGGTACAGATACACTGGGGAGTTCCCAGTACATGTATCTATGAATAGTTCCCCTAGGGATTCAGGGTCTCTTTGGACTAAGGTCAGCTACTATAAATTAGAGGACACCCTGCAAAGTGTTTCTGATAAAACCTATGGTATGTATGAAACCTCAAAGACATTAGGTCTTATTTACAATGACGCTTCTAAAGCTGAAAGTAACAGGGATTTAATTCTTGGTTTTATTGCCAAAGGGGGTAAAAGTCTAACTTTAGTAGTGGATAAAAGTCTATACATTGCACCTGTAGTATACGGGTCAAACACAATGGCTCTGGACAATTTAATCATCAAAGGTACTAAAGAAGGAGTTTTGTATTTAACTCCTGGAGAGTACTTTACTGTTAACCCTATGGGTAATTACACTTGTGACACTAATAACATCACCTGCACAGGGATTGATAGAGGAGCACATTTAGTTACTACTAAATTTAATAGAGATACTCAAATAAATTCAGTGTACCAGTGTGGTAACACCATTGATGGATATGTAAGAGTGGTTTTACATTCAAACTCTAACATTGCACAAACTTCGGCGGGTGAGGCTAAGTGTAGTACTATTAAAATAGATAACAACACCTATAAAAATACCGATGATGCAATGGTACGGCTAATTAACGTTGCCTATGACACTTTGAGTGTTAAAGGTAACACCCTCTCTAATGCTAAAGGTACTTTCTTATTTGATAATGTTGTCAACGAGTCTACTAACTTCTGGGATGTTGTCGGGACAAAACAACTAGCTACTGTTGATGGTAATACTCTTATTAACCCCTTTGGCTACGATGCCACACCTTCTAATAGAGAGACCAGCTATGTGGCTCTCGTTGTAGCAAAAAATTTCAGAATCAACTATGTGAACAACTTCGTAAAAATCTTCTTGTACTAAATCCAGGGACTGCCCAAACAACGGATGGCTGTTATGATATTTATATGGCATCGGTGCATACCCACATGGATAACAACAAATGTATTAATAAATTTATGTTTAGGGAGATGTCCACACCTTCCCGTAACTGTGCTTTAAAAGTAAAGACGTCTTCAAACATTACCATCTTAAACCACGAACATACTTATGAGGATGATTTTGTAACTAGGATGCAGTCATTAGGATATGACCCCTTCGACTACCCAAGCTACCATATTTCACAAGAGCACTTGTTGTCTGCCCATGTAAAATCTATGTCAAACCTAGTAATGGATAACTGCACTGTTGAGGTCATTGCTCTCCCAACATCTCGTCGTAATGGATATTCGGCGGAAAACGTAGAAGTTAGGAACAGCAAGTTTGGGGTCAAGAAGGCGGGTGGGATTTTGGATTTAATCCGAATATCAGATTCTAGTAAAAAAGGAAAAAGCATAAGTATTTCAAAAAACACAATAAATGCACCTGGGGCAACGGTATACGGGGTTGATAGTACTATCAACACTCTTAATACAGAAAAAAACAGTATATCTATAGTGGACAACACTATCAACGCGGAAAACACAAATCTCTTAGGCCTGGGGACTACCGGAGCTACCACGGGAGGTAGCTCCGTCAGTTCTGTTGCGATTAGAAATAATAAAGGCCCTAATATCCAAGAGATAAATAGATATGCGCTACCGCCCCTGATAGGTTCTTTGGAAATCTCCTCTAAATCTATAAGTAGTTTTGGTATCTCTCCACAGACTGCTGTGGTTACTGGAGATGTATCCATAGAGCAGTCAGGATCTTTGATGCCGGGCGCGGCTTGTCACCTCATGACCTTAGATAGGACGCAGGTGTCATCTACAGGGAGCTATGTTTTCTCTATTACCTCTACCTCCTCCTCTGGGGTATTTTCTACAACATTCCCTGTGACCGTAGTCGAGTTGACTGGGCAAAAGGGTATAGCGGTAACTACAAGGACAGGAACAGCCATAACCCTCAACACCGGCATAGGTAGAGCGGACACTGAGTTGATTGGGTCTACAGACCAAGTAACAATATTCGGAAGCTCTGGCGTCTTGGGTACAGCTCAAGTGGCTATCAAATTAGTTTCTCTTATCTCAGCCCATGTTGAGATTAAAGTTTATAAGCTCAAATAACCCCGTCAACATTCCGTGCTGGAGTTTTTTTCTTATTCGTGTTATTATAGATTAACAAAGGAGGCATCTTGTCAACAAACGTAAAGTATGGGTTATCTGGGTATGGCTTCACTCTCCCAACCCTTGATTCCTTGGTGCAAGAGACAAAGGAAGCTCTGATCTCCGCTTTCGGGGAGACTTTCAACACACAATCAAGCTCTGTCCTTGATAAGCTCACTACAATTCTTAACGAGAGAGAGTACCAGCTTATCTTGCTGGCATCATCTATCTATTCCTCCGGCACCCTTGCGGGTGCCGAGGGATTATACCTTGATGAGCTGCTAGGACGTAGGGGTATCTACCGGAGAGGGAAAACAAAAAGTACAGGCAGTGTAGAGATGACAGTGAACAACACTGTCCCCTACTCCTTAATCTACAACCAAGAATCATTCACTGTTGACAATGGGGCCTTCATATTGACGGCCCCAACAGCGGTCGCTGGAAGACTTATCGCGCAAAGAATGCTTAACGCTGATCTTGTGATAGGGAGATATACATTCCAGATTGTTAACTCCACAGATAACGCGACTAAAACTCTTGTCTTGACATTAAGGGACAAAACCCCCAACAGCAGTGTTCTTAATGAGTTCTTGTACAGTGTAAAGAATTTTATTGTCCAGAATACCAGCGACCTGAATGAAGATCTGGTCTTTGTTGACTCCGAGGCCGGGGGCCTGTACATAGGGTATGACAATAACAAAACCATTGTTGGGCTGAATAGTAGGGTGGATTTCCAATCTTCACCTATCATGGGCCAAAGAACACTCCAGATGGAAGTGGTTGCAGTGGAGGCCGGGGTTCTTTCAAGGGAAGCGGGGAGTGTATCCCAGATCTCTCCTACACCAAGTGGGTTTATCTCCTTATCCAACCTCTCTGCTTTTGCTGATGGAACAGATGTAGAAACAGATAACGAGTATAAACTCAGGTCTCTTGATATAACAGCTCAAGCATCAAAAGCTACCCGTCCCGCCATAATCTCTGCAATCAGGGCAGTTGACGGAGTTCAAAAAGTGAGACTATTCTCTAACAACACCGACGTAGTAGACCAGTATGGAATCCCTCCATATAAGTTTGAAGCGGTTGTCTATGGGGGGGTGACTGAGGATGTAAGTAAGGCAATCTACGAAACAATGGCGCTGTCAAATGCAACTTTCGGAAATACCTTCTATGACGTCCCCACCGAAGACGACGGTTTTGAAAGAATATACCACAGCAAGGCCACAGCCACAAACTATAACGTCTTGGTCAGCTATAGAGGAAAAACCTTGTCCTCTACGGAGCAGGATAGTATCCGACAAGCTATAAAGTCCTTGACGGATGGCCTCACGGTAGCTGGAACACTTTACAATATTCAATTGGTGTCTGCCGTAGCCGGAGCAGTTCCCACAGGGAGATTTACTCAATTAGTGGCCTCTGTTAAAAAAACCAGTGAGGACATCTCGGAGTACACCACGTCGGATCTTACCCTCTCCATGAGGGAGGTGTTTGCATTAGATGTTGGCAATATTCTGTTCCAACAAATAATTTGAGAGGTTAACAATGAGTCTAACAGATGTTAATCATATCCATCCCCTGGATGAGTTTGTGGAAGGCGGGATTAATTACCTCCCAGGGGATTTCTTAAAAGATAAACAAAACCTGGTTACATTTCTGAGTGTGTATCTTGAGAGGTTAAAAAGAGTAGACGAAATGCTCGTAAACCTCGCAGAGGGTCGTCTTCTTGCTAACGCAGGGTATAAGAATCTGGATGAGATAGGTCGGCAATTAAGCATTGAAAGAAACGGCATGGATGACGATAGTTACCGAGCAAAAATAACTATTCTTTTAGCTAGTGCTTCAAATCATGGGACTCGCCCTGAGGTTATTCAAACCTTAACACAACTGTTTGGAGAAGGGAACTTCAAAACTTGGAAAGGGGAAAATTATAGATTTGACATACATGTCAAATCGACCTGTTTCAAGTTAGAAGACCTACTAGAAGAGATAACTGATATGCTTCCTTTGCCAACTCATTTAAGACTAGTGGAGTCATATGGGAGGTCTTTTGGTTTCAGTGGGTCTTCCGACTCTGTTGGTTTCTCTTCTGTCGCCTCTCCCGAGGAAGTTTCCCGTCAAGGCGGGTTGGTAAGTCTAGTATACACCTCAGACATGATGAATACAAAATAATAAATCGGAGATAAGAATGGCAAAGCCAGATATTGAGTTAGAGGTGTGGGCAGAAGAAACTTACCAACTCCCCAATGCACTAACAGAAAACAAAGTTCGTCCTATAACCGACCTGTGGCGAAAAGGTTATGATTTAGGCCAGAAGCCAGATTGCCAGGCTTGGAATTACGTCTGGTTTATGCTCTCCAGTTGGTTAAAATACATAGAAGAGGAAGAAATCCCCTCTATGGGGCTGAATTTCTTGAAGAAGGATGGGGCATTAGCTGATCTCTCAGACATCCCTACTGCCCGGTTAAACTTGGAAGTTTATTCTACGAAGGAGTCAGACGATAGGTATTTAAAACTTTCCGGTGGTAGTTTGACTGGGGGGTTGAAAATAGGAGGACACACTGAGATTGACACTTCCGAAGGGTTGTCTATCCTCTGGTCTGATGCACTGAGTACCAAGACATCCTACCTTATCAATCGGGGTACAGGTGGTTTTGTATTCAAGAGCGTTGACGATCAAGGGGTCGAGTCTGGGAAGGTACATATCCAATCGGATGGGTCTATCATATCTCCTGCAACCTTGGGTGCATCTAAACTAGAGGTGACGGGAAGTTCTGAGGTGTCTGGGGAAGCATCTAGCAAAACCCTCACTGTCCAAGAGACAGCCACTGTTGCAGGTAAAAATATAGCAAGGTCTGTGAATGGTAATGAGGCGGATATTAATGGGGATATTACTTTACCTGCAACCACAGAAGCATCTAAAAATGCAAGGGGTTGGTGGAGAGATAATAGCACAGGGATGATCTTTCAATGGACTTATGGTTCTTGGAGGTCTTACAATGATGAGAGGTTAGAGACAGTTTCGTTCCCCATTGCCTTTCCCAATGCTTGCCTTTCCGTCAACACTGGAACCCAAACACAAGCAGAATCCTCTGGTGCGGATGCTTGGGGGGTTGTTGCAGGGTTTGACAAAAATGGATGTAGAGTTCAAACTCAGTGGTCTGGAGCTAATACTTGGGACACAGGTATCCGCTGCGTTATATTCGCAATAGGACACTAAATGAAACCTGACTATGTTTTCTGTCATAAGACTCTCCGATTTTATCCGGCCTCCCTAGAAGAACTCTACAGGGAGGCCGGAAGTTGGCCCGAGGCATACACCCCCTACTCCCAAGAAGAGTATGAAGATTTCATGGAGAAAGGTGGCTCTGAGATCGAGTTATCGGCTGATAAAAAAGCAGTTTGGAAAAAACCAAAGATAAACTCTGAGATGGGGGTCTCTGCGGCGAAAAGGAGACTTTCTGATCTTCTTTTAGAGAAGAATATTCTTGAACTCTCCGTGTCTTTTGGTAACGAAAACAAAAAAGACATAGCGGAGGATTACCTCCAGGTTGAAAAAGGGATAAGAGAGTGCCTCTCGATCCTCAGACCTAAAATAAAATGTGAGGGTGTATGACTATTGACCTTTTTGCAGTATTAAAGGCGGCATGGGCAGTAGTGTCTTTTGCCCTCATCGGGGTTCTGAGGGTGGTCTACTCGGATTATAAAAAAACCCAGACCCGCCTTGACGAATTGGATAAAGACATTATCAGGATAAAAGCTGAAATGGTCACAAAAGAAAAACTGGACGATATTCTTGACAAAAAATTGAAAACGATCCGAGACGACGTTTCAGATTTGAAGAAAGACATCAAGGATGATGTGGTGGATTTGAAGCAAGATCTGAGCAGACAGTTCAGACTCCTGATGGATGCCCAGACGAGATGATAATAACCGTATTGTACTTTTTGTGCTTTGCGGTGTTGTTATTTAATGTGGATAAAAATATGAGGTACGTGGCCTTGTTCGGCATGACCCATATTATCTTTGAAAATGGGCTGTACTATTGGTTTCTTTCGAACCCCATCTTCTTCGACCTGAGTTTATACCTGACTGGGTGCTGGTTTCTTGACATAATGTTGATATTCTCGTCGGCTTGCGTGTTAGAGGGCTGGGCCAAGAAGTTTACTCTGGCGCTGACAATCCCCATCTTATTTGTCCAGATGACCGCAATGCAATACCCACTGATACTTCCTTGGTTGCTTCCCTTTGCAATAAGTGATGCTTACCCATCTATGATGGAGGTGGTTATCCTGTGTGCGACTCTTAAAGACACCACGATAAGAGAGTGGTTGAAGACAGTGACTATCCTAAGCCTCTTGATCCTAGCTCGCTTTATCCATCTTATAGTCCGTTGAAATTTCTGAGGGTTTATGTTAAAATTCCTAAAAGACCTTGTAAGGTCTCAAGCCGACGGAGAAAAAGCCTCGCACACGAAACTGTGGAGCAACATCGGTATGGCAGCAATGACAGCAGTATTCCTATACTGGGGTTTCAATGGAACCCTTACCGAATGGTATCTCTGGGTTTATGCCCCAACTGTAGCAGCCCCCCACCTAATCAGTAAGTTGATCTCCCTGAGGTACGGGGTCAACCCGCACCATCACAAACCATCAACTTTACAAGATGAAAATCAATAAGAGGATATCTCATGTCTGACATCTCTATGGCATTTTCCACAAACACTGCCGACGCCATTGACCAATTGATCGTCGATGCAGGGAGAATGCATAAGGTTATCAATGGTAGCTATTTTGAGTTTATTTCTGTAGAGGATGGGAGTTTAATCCCCACCCTCAGAAAAGCCCTTCTGGAGAATCTGTATTATCAAACCCCGGTCATCCCTTGGGAAGAGGGGGAAACAACAGAAGTATTCAACCAACTATACGCCTACACAAATCCAATATCCGGGGCTGTTTCTTGGTGGTATGCCCCTAGTGCAACAGCAACAAACCCCGTTCTTTTACCAGCCGATCCTTCCCTCGATGGTAACTGGAAAGTCATTGTTGACTCTGCAACGATCTCTGATGTGTTTGCCACAAAGGATAGCCCAATTTTCTCAGGTTTGCCTGAGGCCCCCACAGTAAATGAAGATGACAACAGCGATAGTATAGCAACCACAAAATTTGTCAACAGTTTGATAAGCAAAATACTTGCGAATATCCTCATGGTAAATGCAGAGGCTACCACCCTCATAGTCACTGGGGACGCTTCCATTTTCGAACTGAAAGTGAAAACTTTGACAGTTGAAGAAAAAATGGTGGTAAAAGACCTAGAGATAACTGGCTCAGTCATTGGCATTCAGACCTCTGTAGATGGGGAGCATATAGCACCTGCCTCTGTTAAAACTACAGGCTCATTGGAGGTTGGCGGTAACACGACTCTGAAAGGAACACTCAAGTTATCAGGTAATGACCTAACCCTCGGGACTGGAGAGACCATAGACCTTACAAATGTGGGTGTTAAAACAACCCTGATTCCAGCAACAAACTTAAACTTGGAAAAGGTAAATGGATATTTCTCCTGGACTACCTCTACTCTTAACAGCCCGGTCATGGGGTCTAAGGGAAAGGGTCTGATTATTGCCGAATCCGCAAACGACCTTGTCCAGATAGCTTGGCAAGAGGCTAGTAAACTGCCTTGGGTAAGATACATGGTTTCAGGTGTATGGGGGGCATGGATAAATTCCATAGCCACAGCGGCTGTCTCCAACAGTGGAACTGCGACAGATGTTGCCATATCTCCGTCGGGGGTAAGGTCTTTTGTTAGTCAGTATGGGGTTGCAGGAAGAACCACACAGAGCGTCCAGAACCTCGACCTAGTGGTCTATGGCTCTTTGTTTAGCTACAATGTCTCTGCTCAAAATGCCCCAACTGTAGCCGCAGGAAGAGGGGTATACCTCCCAGCCTCCTCCAACAATGCCACAATGTTGGCTATTGAGAACGGCACCAACAGCCTATACATCCGCTACAATGTTGATGGCGTTTGGTCTGCTTGGACGGAGTTTGAGGGCAAGCAAGGGCCACCGGGAGATCGTGGGTTTGTTGGGGCAAGTGCGTATGCTGTGTATGTCGGAACAGTCCCCAGTGGGCAGACACCTCTGACAGAGGAGGAGTGGATTGCCTCTTTGAATGGAAATTCCTACTCAAAAGGGGGGTCGGTGACCATTCCCGCTGGGAACACTTCCCTAGTGGTAACACACACACTGTCTGGAACTCCGTTCGTAGTGGTATCCCCAAACGTTAAGTTAACATCTTCTGCTTGGGTATCAAATAAAACCTCTACTACTTTCACTATCAATCTCTCAGCCGCTGAACTGGCTGCGGTTGGTTTTGACTGGGTTGCAAGACTTTAACACCCATAAAAAAGGCACCCAATTGGGTGCCTTTTGTTTTTGTATCTTACGGCATTGCATGGAGCAAGCTGATTCCGTGCTGTAACCCTACTGGAGCAAAGGGAATATCGTCATCGAAGTCGAGCGGTGGCTCAAAAGTTGATGGAGGTGGAGCGATAGACTGTGATGCCTGTTTTAACGGCTCTGGGACTCTCTGTGCTGCGTTCTGAGCGCCACCCTGAGTGTTTGCCTCAATGTAGCCCTTGAGCTTACCAGCGAGCGCGTAGGCCTCTCGTGCAGCGGCCTCTAATTCCTCTGGGGAAATTGTCTTGCCTTTCACACCGATGGTCACCGCAGCGAATTTCACTGCATTACCAACAGACTGACCTTCGTCCTTGCCAGCAGCATCGGAGAACTCCTTGATCAGCTTGGTAGTCACATCGTGAGATACCTTCCCTGCCTCTTCAAGGTCACCTTTAAATCCGGCCAACCGCAAGTTAGCCAGTACGTTTATCGCGTGTCCGGTTGAGATACCCGCTGGGTCGTACTTGCCTTTACCGCGAGAACCAGAACTTGCATTCTGACCCGCAGGGCCGTAAGGACGGAATCCGCCGGAGATCTCGCCAGTTGCCTTCACAACAAAAGCACCCAAACGTCCACCAACTTTTACCTTGGATAATTGCTCATCCGACAGAACAACATCGCCTGGCCCCATGTGCTCGTCATTGACAGTCGCAACATTGCCATTGATAGCCGTGATTTCACCGAAGATCTTCACTGAGCCAGCATCTGGTGTCGCTGCCGCAGGGGCGGAAGCCGGAGCATTGCTGCGTGGTGCCGGAGCGCCTGCCTTACTCTCATCCAGAACGTTGAACGTTTTACCGCTTAACGTGCCGTTGTAGTAAGTTTTGTCGCCGTTTTTAGAAACCTTCAACGGGAATGAAACAACCATACCAGGGAGGATATCCTTATAGCCAGTGTCAAACTTGACTTGGATTTTATCCGCGTGGCTCGGGTGCAGTTTCTTCTCACCCATGCTCACCCACTCACCCTGTTCGTTGGAATCGACAACATTTAAGTTATCGTCCACAGATTGTAGCAGGACACTGATTGAGTGTGTGGCTTCGATCTTTTTATCCGGTTGGCCTGGCACCTTGATGTAAGTGGTTTTCAGGCCGTCAACAACATTCGGGCCTGGTTTGACAGGTTTAATGCTGATGAATTTAATGCTGCCACGGGCAAAGGTGTTAATTTTGCCGGACATTGGGTCTTTATATTCTTGAATCGCAGTCATCTTCTCTCCGTCTGTTATTGTTCAGTTTGTTCATTTACTTCTGGTGCCGCTTCCACTTTTGCCTTAGTGGAGAGCAAGTCATTGACAATCGCGTCGTCAATTTGCGCCAGAATATTCTGTGACATCATCACACCATGAAGCACGTTCAGCAGGTGGTTTCTTTGCATACGAACCCAAGCTAAGGTGTCTTCACTGCTTTTTCCTGGGTGGTCTTCAATCAGTTTGACCATAACATCCTTCATGTCCTGTCCTTCGACCATCTGTTGCATTTGACGAGACAAGCTGGTCAAAGACATCAGAATCCCGAACTGACTTGGATTCATACCCAGGTAGGCTGTCTCAGTTGATTGAGCTGTTTCTTGTGTCACTTCATTCTCCTTGTTTGGTGCAGTATTCTGAGATTGATAATCTTACCTTTTTGACAGTTCAATGTCAATTAGTTATTTGTTTTTCTTCTTACCTCGTGCTCTCTGGATTCCTTCAAGGGCCGTTCCTGCCAGGGCGACACCAAATGCACTGGCAATGAACACAACCAAGAAGAAGAACAGAGCTGCAATGCCGAAGTACAACGGTAACAGTACCAACCACCAAGACCATGCGATCACACCGCAAAGTTTCAGGATAATAAAGGCAAGCCCGAGTGCTGTTAAAAATTTCATGCTGTGTTTCTCCTGTATCGTTATTTGTGTTGTTTTAGTCACACCCACCTCCGCCACCACCTGAGTCGGAGGAACAGCTACTGCTATCTCCACCCCAAGAAGGTGAAGAGTAACTCGGTGAGGATGACGGAATATGTGAAGTGGTCTGCATGGAGTCCGCCACTATCGCCGTTGTCATAATGATTACCGCCGTATCATCAGATGGAGTCTGGGTGGAAGTCCGAGACTGCTCTGTCGAACGCGGTTTGTCGTCAACACGTACCGGACGAACATTCTGTCGCCGTGGCGGTGTTGGGTATTTGATCTCACTCTCCAACAGGCGCTTCGCCAAGATGTATTCATCAACCTTTTTGGCTTTCTCCTTTTCAAGAATAGCATCAACGATATCTTCATTCTTGCTAGTGAAGAACTTCTTTAGCCATTTAAACATGGTCTCTCCTAAATAGTGATGGGGTTAGGTTTTGGTTTAACTTCAATGTTCCCATAGCTCGACACTGGAACATAACCAACGAACGGTTTCATACACTTCTCAGACTGTGCGTCGAAGACATACCCCGCCGCCATCGCGGCAGGTTTCATGCAGGTCGTCATATTGTTTTTATAGAGACGGTAATCTTGCGATGTAGACATTCCTCCAAACAACGCACCGCAGAGAATCCCGTAAGCCACCATACTTTTCAATCGGAAAACCCAGTTGCCGGACATTATAATTGCCCCAAGCGAACCCCAAAGAACGAACATAATAATGTAGGGCAAGTAATGATAACCAGTAAACAACCAATCAATGTACGAGAGCATAGTTTTCCTCTTCCTTTTCTATTTTTCGCCATAAGTAGGCACCAAAGATACTGTTTAGTAGGAACGCCGTCCACATTGCCAACACTGCCCAGCCTTGTGTCTCGTGGTGGAGGGCTGTCTGAATCCAAAGGGTTACCGCCACGACGTTAACAATGATCCACACATACCATTGTTCTGCATAGCGTTTCATCATCAGATAAGTGGCAAGAATGGACAAGATAGCTGTTGCTGAATCCAACCCTGGCGCTGCCCCATTCAGTAGACTGATAAACTCAGCATACACAGCAATCACGATTAATGTTCCGATACCAACAATCCAGCGTTGTTTTGTGGTCAGATACTTCTTCACAACATCCGCCCGACTGCCGTCGGCGGATACCTTTAATTTCTTCGCCCAGATAAAGGCCCCAATCACCTGCATCGGTGTGAACAGGATCGTGTACATGATGGCCTCACCATAGAGCTGGTACTTGTACGAGATGTACGCATACAACACCGTAGCGATGAAACCCCAGTAATAACTGGACAGCTTACCTTTCGCCACCAAAATGGCACCGATAATCCCCGTCACGGAGGAGATGAACTCAATCACCCCACCACCCATGACGACAGAGGTAATAGCGATAGCTATTGAGCAGACAGCCAACCAAGCATATTCAAGAGGCTTCCACCCGTAGAAGTCTGTCCAGGCCGTCATTGTGTATAGACTCTTCATGTACTCATTTCTCCTATAAGTGTGTTGTCTCTTCCCCATTTTGGAGATCGTTTCTGATTCTGTCAATTCTTTTCTTTAAGGAATCTCCGACATGACTGTTGAAGAATTTGGATGTTGAGTACATTTTCAAAATAGACAATAGATTCAACACCTTCTGGTATTGCCATAGAGCATGGGCCGACCAAGGGTCTGGTCTTGTACCCAAGTATTTTCTTTTTCCCAAGAAAGTGCATCCCACTTCGTACCCCGATCGTCCTGGTCTCTGGGTGACACCCATAGGCAATCCACTGTTCTTACTATAAGACAGGGCAGTATTCACATACTTAGGAATAAAAACACAAGCTGCCGGGGTGTAGTCTCTATTTCCTTCCAAGAGGATGTCTTTGTCGAGCTGGAGGTCTCCTTCCTTATTCAACCACTCTTTGTGCAGTGGATCTCTCAACACCCAATCTTTGAAAGCAGAGAAAGTCAACCACTCATCTGCCACGCAACAACCAGCATAGGTTGGTTGTTTTTTATGAAAAGATGGTGAGTAGCACCTGTACAAAATACCCGTCCACAGGTCGTAGTAAGGGCATCTCCACACCAGCTTGGGCTTACCATCTTCCCATTTGAATTTCTGACACGGGGTCGGGGAGTCGTTTATACCCTTACCATAGACCAATTTAGTTTCTCCTATTTAGGGATTCGATTGTACAGTTCTTGACTGAGGATTTTTACCCAAGTGCCTATCATAATACCTTGATATTCATCCGTCAAGGCAGAGAAATTATCTTCTGGCCCTACCTCTTTCTCAATGATTAACCAATTGATTGCATTGACTAAGTGTTCATTGGACATGTGGGTTACGCGGATCTTCAATCCGTCCTGTGTTGTCCACACAGCCGTTTCCGGCTGTGTCTGAGCTTTAAGGTGTTTAATTGCCTTGTCTGTGACCATGAAGCCACTGCAACCACAAGCACAATACTTGACGAATCCTCTTTTGATCAGATCATTAAGAACGCTTTGTGCTCTATCTTTGCCTACAATCTCTTCAACATCGGAGACAAACGTCCACTCACCGAGATTTTTGAATACCATTTCGAGAACTTCTTTCATTTTAAATCTCCAATACTTTACCCATCAAGAAGTCTTCAACAATCTGAATTGCCTTGGCAGTTCGGACATTGTAGTTATCACCGTCGATCTTAACGACTTGGGTGCCACTATACGACTTAGTGATCATGGAGTCAAGCAATTCGTTTGTTTCTTTTCGCTTCTCCGGTGTATCCTGGAGGCGCAGTGGGTCTGCTACCCAAGGCACATCGGGCTGTAAGTACAGCACCAAGTCATAGAAATTGTCACCTTCTTCTTTATCAAGGGCCAAGAATAACGGGTCGAGCAAATCTGTCTTCAACGAGCACACAGCCGAGAAGTGGGTGATTAGATTTGTCGTATCAGAGAACGTCACTCCAACATCCGAGAGTTTAGCATGATAGTTCTCCACTTGGCGGTGATCCATCGCAATGGCGAGGTAGTCCTCACGATGCATCAGGAACTCCGACCCGTAGAAGTCTTCCTCACAAATTGTCCGACCTATTTCCGATGTATAACGGGCCGAGAAGTGTTCCGATAAGAGTTGTGAGAGCGTGGTTTTACCCGTGCTTTCCACCCCAACAATAGCCACCTTTTTGACAAAACGCTTCTTCGCCGGAGGTGCCAGCATATTGAAGTTGCTGTACACATTGCCACGGATCTTCGTCGCAGAGATAGGCACCTCAGATCGGTCTGGGTCAATCACTACGTGCTCGCATTCAGGGAAGTGCTCCGAGAAATAAGCCGTGTACTCTCGTTCAGAAGAGAAGGCCTTATGAAGAACCACTCCCTCTGGCAAACCTGCACGGATTAAGCCTTCATAAGCCTTCGCCCCTTCTGGGTAGTCAGGTATGTTGGACTCATCCACATAAGAGACAGTAATAGAGCTTCTTACGTGTTCGGGGGCGTTACTCACAACATCCTTTAAGTCACGTAGACGATCAACAAGGCCCAGCTTCGCCTGGAGCCACTCAGGCTGACTGTTCAAGAACTTCTGGTCGAAGGACAAGAACAAATATAAATGGTCGCACTGTCGGAGTGCTTGGTTGATCAGTTCAATGTGACCCAGCGTCAATGGGGCAAATTTACCAAAAATCAGGCCGTTTACAGTTTGCATTATAAAAACCCTACAGTTACATGGTTGTTACACACAGGGCAGACGATGTATTTTACTACATCCCGTCCATCTGTGTAGTCAGTGGTGGTCTTCTCTTTTATCTCAGTGAAGACATATTCAAGTCCGGCCTTGCATTTGTAGCAGGTCGCTTGCATAACTTTTTGTGGTGAAACAACTGAAACCATCTATTCTCTCCTAAAAGAAATCGGTTTTAACACTTGTGTTGTGCAGCTCTTGGGCTATGGATTTGATTTCCTCCAGAGAGGATGCCGTTGCAAGCTGCTCTGATGGGTCTTTATTCTCAGAGTTTAACCGCCACAAACCACCTTTGAAAAAAGCCAAGCCTGTAAACCAACCCATCTGTGAGTCATACATGAGAGTATTGTGTCCGTCACTATCCTGAGACCAGGCTAGTTGTTTGAATTTCATCTTCATCTCCTTGTGAGATTATTTATTTGTACTCCAACTAATTGTACTGCATGACCCACTTGGTGCGACCATCTTTGCAGATCAACTGGTCTTCGACTCGTATCCCATCAAAGGTGTTGACCATGCGCTGCTGCCCGTTGGGGATACATTTCCTTTTGTAGGTATCAATCTCTTCGTCGGCTACTCTCCAGACAAACAAGATAACCACTAAGCCGATGATAACCCAAAGTGCCTTTCTGAGCAACCCTTGTTTTTTATTTCTCATTGGCTTTTCCAAGTCTCTTACGGTGAATAGAAAGCTCTTGTTCAAGTAGCGCCTTGTCTCGCTCGGCTTCTGCCAACTTGAGTTCCATTTTGGCAATCAGGACATTGTAAGCTGCTCGGGTCTGTTGATATTGCAACATCTCCACAATTTCAGGGCCTACTTGTTTGGAGAGTTCTGCCTTTTGTTCTGCGCTTAAGACACGGACTCCGTTCTCGTCATAAAATACGTGGTCTAAAGAGTTGGCACTCGCCGCAGAACAAAATAAAGCAAGAGCAATAATTAATTTTTTCATGGTGGTTTCCTCTGTTTTTTGGCCCATTCGATAGCTGCCATTATGACATCACAATGACACTCCACCTCTTTGTTTGGCTGTTTACAGAAGCATACAAGGTCTTTGCCATCCAAGTCAAGCAAATCTTGTATAGTTATTTTACCGGAGCGGATCTGCTGCCACAACCAGACGCGATAGCGCTCAATCGTGGCACCACGAGGTTCACCCTTGGACAGTTTAAAAGGATTTGCAAACTTGGATTGCTTAAGGCCGAGGTGGGGCATTGCTCGCCCCATGTACTCAGCGTTGGGAGGGATAACCTTACCGATGTGGTAAAAGTTTAAGATCTTAGCCATTTTCCTCCTCGATAGCGATGGAAGCCCGTGGCTCTGCTAGCCCAGTCGCATAGACGTACCGAACGCCTTGTGGTGAGGTTCTGTAGCCGAAGGAACCCAACTCTAAGTCTGACTTTGTCAGTACGTCATAGCCAATGTCCGTCTTCACAATGTGAGTCCAAACACCTCTCCCGTCGAAGAACTCAACCATCCTTTCAGCCCACCACAAAGGGGTGTCTTTTTTGCTTGGTGGGTTGTAATCAAAAATCTCCAGTTTAAGAAAGATGTTCAGATGGACATCGTCAAGAACACTCTCATCCCGATAACAAGGGGTTAAGGCCATCAGCGGTGGGCAGGTGGGGCCTAGCTTACCTTCTTTTTCTATTTGCAAGAAAGATTGCTCCGCGCTGGCAACATACTGCTTTCCGTCGAAGTGCGTTAGACGGCGGTCAACAACCCCTGGGGGACAGGTGAACGCCATAATGTCGGGGTCAACAAGGTAAGGTACAGTTGCCGGATGGCACCAATTGCCATAAAAAGCAACAGCCTCCATAACTAAGTCAAGGTTAATGTTCATTGGCGGTATCCATTTTTAAATGCACGTTTTGTGATGTCGGAGAACTTAGCCAAGTCGTGCATCTTCATGCCAGGGAAGTTCTCCTCCAGATAGCCCTCTATCGCACCGTACATGTCGCTGAGTTCGACCAGCATCATTACCTTACTGCCTTGCCGATGAGCGTCATCAAGCTCTTCCAGCTCTTCCTGTATCTTGCCAAAAGACCCATAGTTGCGTTTTGGGATGTCCTTTAGATGATAGCCTATTTCTCTTTTCTCCACTTCGTCCTCCATACAAGAAAAGCCCCATGCGGGGCTTAATTAAAGGTGTTCGATTAAAGGGCGTCGAGTTCAGCCAGCAACTCTTCTTTGGTCTTAACGGCATCAGCTTCGCTGTCTTTCTGTGCCAACAGGTCAAGGATCTGACGTCTACGTTCGGCCTTCTCACCTTCTTTCTCACGGGCCTCTTTTTCTGCCTTACGGATCGCTATGATGTATTTCAGGACATCGAGCTTCAACACTGCGGTCGCGTTAGCTTTTGTTGTTGGCTCAACAAAACTCTCTTCCTCAGAGGCTTTTACGTCACGGTTTGCTAGTTGTGACACGGTGTCCAGGGATACAGAACCTTTCAACGGCAGATCCCAAAGGTCTTCAACAGCAAGGGAGTTGATCCCGCGTGGTGATTGGAAACGCAGTTTCAAACGAGTAGCAGTGGCGAATAAGTTGTTAGTATCTGACATGGTAAATCTCCTCTTTAGTTTTTTAAGATGCCACGTTCTTCAAGAATCGCAGCCAATTGTTCTTCTGTAGCCCGATAACCCAAGCAGAATGCGAGTTTCTTGGCAGTCATGTAGGTGCAACCAAATTCTTCTCGAACTCTCTTGAAGGGGTTTTCTGGAGGAACAACTCCCTCCAGACATGCAAACACTCTATCAGTTATCGGGGTTGGTTTCAACCCCTTCATCATTAAAATTTAACTTTTAATGTGCGGTTAAAGGAACCGCCAACCTTGACAATTAAGTCGTTACGTTGAGTGGAAGAGAAGCCTAAGCCGCTCAACTGCTCTTCGGTGAACTCTGCTTTGAGTTTTCCACTCAGCAGCTCAAACACTTTACGGTGTTCATGCAGTTCACCACGTAAATACTCATTGTAGAAACCGCGTGTTGCTGACGGGTTAACACAACCTTCCAACATGAAGAAGTAGTGCTTGTTACCGTTAGTCTGACCATCCCAGAAGTTAGGTGAGTTCATCACCAAGCTGACCTTTTGGAAGGATTCAGTATTCATTCCCCACACTTCTTTGCTTTGCTTGGTGTGACCAATACTGTCAATGATCTCCACGCCGCCTTTTTTGCTGTACTTGAAGGTCAACACTTCAATGTTACCGCTGCGGTGTGCCTTTGGATAGTTGAAGGTGTACACCTGGCCCTTGAAATCAAGCTCAACAATGAACCCTTCACGGTCATTCATGCGTTTGTTGTATTGATTCACAACAATACGGTACACACCCTCATCGATCCGATTCTCATCTTCCCAGATGATATTCTCAACAGGGCTGATGTCATCATGCTTATCCATGCCGTTCATGTCAAGGTCTAAGAAAGCACCATTGGCACGGCGATGGGAGCGGCTGTAGTAGACATGGCTACCTTTTGGCCCATGCATGTGGAGATCCAAGTCATCTGAGTTTGTCCAAGACAAGGATACACGCAGAGCGCCGTCAACACGACCACCCGCTGCTTTTACTTTCTCTTTGATGGAGTCAGTAACTTCACCATTGTAAGACCAAGAGAAACCGTTGTTCCACTGGAACAGGTTCGGTGCGCCCTCATTTGCCGGAGCAAGCAGGCTGACCAAGTTCGGTGTTAAGCGGTTCTCAACCAGCACTTCAATGCTTCCAGCCTTCGGCAGAACATTAGAGATGAAATCTTCAATGCTGATTTCTTCAACTTTGTCCAAGTTCTTAGGACTACCTTTTGATTCTTTAGCCAGCACGTCAAAGGCGTTCATCTGAACCTTGGCAGTGCGGTCAGCAAACAAGACGTTGTTGATCGTCAGGTCTGGAGCAACCGCGAAGCGACGAGCCAGAGCATCCTGTAATCCCAACTCTTCAACTTTCTGCTGTGCTTTTTTAACCATCGCGGTCGTTACCAGCGCCGTTGGACGTTTGTAGTTGGTGCCGGACACCTTATCTTCAAACTTCTTAACAGCAGCTTCAAGGTCAACACCCTCGGACAGGTCGCTCAATAGAGTGCCGATCACATCGTTACGGAATCGTCCAACCTTGCCAAGAGTTTCACTCTCTTTCAGCAGAAATTAACACGACGGTGTGGTGGAACTTTATCATATGCCTTCTTCGCTTTGATAAAGGCCTCGACGAGGTGTTTCTTCTCATCACCTTTATAAAGAGACTTCTGGTCAATCAGGTCGCGGACAATCTCCGCCGATTCCATGGTGATGTCGCGGAGGGAACGCTCCAGAACCGAGAAGTTGTCACGCAATTCACCTTTCAAAGGCCCAATCTGGTCACCACGCTTAACGAGGCTGCTTGGCAGTCGGGTGTAGAAGTGAGTCCAGGTTTTGGTTTTGCCTGTTGCCTCGTTCAGCTCAACATTCTTCTCTACGCCGACACTTGGTTCCAAGTGGAAGAATCGGTCTTTGATCGGTGCGCCTTCAACCATTTCCCTCATCGCGTCAACAACAACTTGGTAGTAACCACCAATCTGAATATCCCAGACTGAAACAGGCTTGTTGTTATGCAACACAACTGTGCGACCGATAGTGCGGATGAAGCTCTTATCGTAATTGCCATCATACTCACGGCGCTCACGGTACAATACGTTGGTGCCTTCTGGGTAAGAATCCAAGTAGAACTCGAACAGAGCGTTCTTCTCCAGGTCTACTGTGTAGACTTCACCTAAGGTCTGCATCAGTGCGAACTGAGCACGAATTGCATCACGAAACTCTGTGAAAGATGGGTTGTTTGGGTATTGAGCTGTTGCAGTCATTGCATTCTCCTTATGAGAGTTGTTTGTTAAGACGTTTTGTCTTGATGTGGCTATTATGCTTTACTCAGTTTCTGTCGTCAACACATTTTTTCGAGTTTCTTGAAATTCTTTATAGTCCTTGTATTTCTCTATAAGGAATTTTGATGCATGGCAGTTAGAGACGTAATGGATAACATAACAGATTTCCTTTGCATCCTGACGAGAGCACTCTAACAAGTTAGCAAAAGCCTGGTGACAGTCGCCTGACTCTGCACCAACCTCATCAAGATAACATAGCCCCCAGAAGTACAGCGCTCTCCGGCGGGTTGCGTCGTCTTTCAGGTCGGTACCTGTGCGTTCTTTGATACTATTTACATTTGGTGTGGCTACACTCATCATTCCTCCTAGCTAATTATCATACCTACGAGAAGCCCAATGAAAAAGGCCTGTGCAATTATCCCATAGAGGAGCCAGCTCCCCTCGTAAGGCTCATTTTTTTTGTTTTGGCACTGACATAAGGACTCCCGCCGTTGAAAATCATCTCGATCATTGCTTCACGAGAGTCATCTACAAACTCAGAAGGAAGCCCCTGATTCAGGGACTCCTGTACTTTACGCAAGTCAAGAATGAGCTGTTTTGCTGAATAGTTCTTTGCCACCCAAGTGATGTCTTTACCAATACGATTGGGGTCACCCAATACAGTTATGATTTCATCAAGGGTGTCGCACTCAACGTTATTTCTGACCTTCATTCTTATCTTTCTCCAATTTGATCAGAATATCCACATCAGCCAAAGCCTTGGCAAAGTTGTTTTCCAGCTTAACACGAAGGGCCTTCAAGGCTTTCTCTTTTGTGCTGTATTGAGAGATGCCTCTCTGGGAGCCGTAAGTGTTCTTCTCCCCCACCACTCTCCAACCATCCCCATGAGAAGAGGATTCAGACCATGTCTGGTACACTCGACCATTATGGGCGTTGAAGCTCCACCCGTTGGTTATCTTCTCTTCGGGGGCATAAGAGTACGGCGGTGGGGACAAATCAGGCTCCACTTCATAATCTGACCAGCGAAGCGCCTTGTTCACTTGTGCTTCACGAATCGTGGCATCTAACTGCTCACGTTCTTTTTTGTTCATTGCCATTATTTTTCCTCGCCTTATTGTTCACAATCTCCGAGACAACCGATTGGTTTACCCTGAATCTTCGAGCTAATCCCCGTGTTCCGTTTGTCCTACAGCGTGGGATGTACAGACTGCGAATCTCTTCAACCTCTAAGTTAGTCAGCTTATGTCCAGGATGCTTTTCATTCAGCACTGGATTAAGGAGTCCATGCACCTTTGCATGATGCATGTTTTCCAACTCGGTGACCCACTCAAGGTTACCTGCATGGTTGTTGGTTTTATCACCGTCTTTGTGGTTTACAAAGTCTTTACCCTTCGGTTTCGGTAAGTATTTTGTCGCCACCAGACGATGAACCAAAACATTCACCATTCTCTTTTCGATCATGGTGTGGACTTTAACATAGCCGTTTTTCATAACGGTTTGCTTGAGTGTGTTCCCTGTCTTCGTCCTAGTGACGACCTTCCCGTCATAAGATACGTCGAAAAGGTCAATCATCATTTCCCCTTATTTATCAATGCCTTGCTTAGTGGCATTCCGCCCAGTTGTTTCCAGTGAGGTATGCGCCTGTGATCATGACAGGTGACCCCATCATCTGAGCTGCCTTCTCAACACACCTTACCACCATTTCACCAACAGGGCAATACTGAATTTGAAGTTTCCCATTCTCATTCAGGATCGGGACGTATTGCCCTTTGACCTTATTGCCTTCCATATCTTTCAGAGCTTCCTTGTACGGATGCCCGTCGAGAACACGACCCTGTTCTTCACATTGCTTGGCGAAAGCGTCAGCCTCTGCCATGGTGTCGAACTCCCAAGTCTTGCGGTATTTCTTCGGTACTTGTAGTTGGTACTCATCCATTCGTTTAACGAGGTCGTTACGCTCGCCCACGCCACAGTGCAAGTAATCACCTTTGCGTTGCCAATACGTTTTCACGTAGGATCGGACTATATCACCATCCTCTTTTCAGGTAGGATGCTTCCCATTTCGATGCCACTTGGTCACCTACTCTACTCGGTTCAACTCCCGTTGCCTTTCGATAGTCTCTGAAGATTACAACTTACCTCTTGCGGCATACCAAGCGTCCCCAGAGCAATACAGGTTGTTCTTGACAGCATGTTCAACATTCCCCTTGTGAGAAACTATCTCCAAGTTTGGTGGTCTGTTGTTCTCTGTATTCCCGTCTATATGGTTGACATGCTCATCAGGTAGCAGTTCTCTTCCTTCAAGGTATGCTCCAATCAAACGGTGAACTAGGTAACATTTATTCCAGAGCTTTACTCGGTAGTAAGTTTTCTTTGTCTTACCTCCGTGCTTGTGCTCTTTCAGACGCTTAAGTTCCCCCCTCTTGTCTGAATAAATGTGCCCTTCTTCGCAAAAATAGTAACCCTTAAAATCTGGGATACGTGTAAGTTGTCTTTCCTGCTGATTATCCATTTCTTCCTCCCAAAAAGAGGAATCATACACAAATCTTTCAAACTGTCAAGTCCATCCTCACGGATCACTTTGTAGTATTTGTGCCTTTAGGACTCCCAGCAATTAAAGAAGTTTTTCGATGTGAGTTACCTCACAAAGCCACAATGTTATTTATGGTAATAAATTATTCTACGAACGCCGTCGTCATACCATCCACGCTTTACCAGTTCCCAGTGGAGGAGAATCCCAACCAAATCGAACAGTGAGGCACCACCATTTTGTTGGTAAGCATTCAGCAAAGAGTGCTTAGAGCGACACCAAATCTTACGACCATCGATCCCAGGGATAAATCTCTTGCCTGAGGCTTCGTAGAAATTCTCCAACCATTCCTTACGACCCTTCAACCCGAAGTTGCTATCCCAGAATGCGTCTATAACTCGCTGTGCGGCCTCAAGAGAAATGTCCAACATAGAAGCTATCTTCGCAGCCTGAGCGCCGTACATGATGCCGTAGGTCACCCCTTTGCCACCATTACGTGTTACTTCCTTGCCTGCCGCTTTGGTGTACGCTTCGGCGTTTCTTGCGTGGGCATCACCACTCTCCATGATACGGAGGTATTCTCCATTATCAAACTGGAATGCCCCCCACGCCGCCACCATACCCTCCAGGTTTGACCCATCGATACCAACCTGGTAATACTCATCTGTATCAACACCCCACAACCCCCTCATCTCTTTCCCGAGGAGAACCTTAGGGTCTGGCTTGGGCATGTTGGCACAAACGGTGTGCTTACAGCGCCCTGTATTCGTTATCCCAGAATATCGGGCCGGAAGTTTACCGTCCACCAACAATCGTGGGTGATTCAGTAATCCTGTATCCGTCTTTTCCTCGTCGATAGGGTCAAGCACAGACCGTCGGTTCCGGTATGACAACCATTTAACAATCAGTTTTGCCAAGTGACCATCAATCTTTTCTAAGTTTGGGCAGAGCTTACCGAAGTTATCCTTCAACTGCGGCGATGTTGGTAGCTGCCGTGCCTTTCTCAGGAACTTCTTGAAGATCTCCTCTTCAACCTTAAAGTTATCCTTGCGGGAATCAAACTTCCTCACAGTGACTTTGAACTTACCATCCGTCTGGTTAAGGTATTCAAAGATAAGGTTTTTATACTCGGACTCACCCAAGGCATCCATGTATTTTGTCACCAGTTCTCGGATCTCTGCTTCGGATCTGCTCTTCTTGAACTGGTCTCTTGTCACATCTTTTGTGCGCCAGATAGTGGGCTTCCAGTTTGCATCACGAATCAGGTACTTTTTAATGTCGTCCTGGTTAGCAATTTTCATCGGAACCATTATGTCAGGCATGGTCTGTGCTCTCAGATCAGCAACTGCTTTTTCCATCAGATCAGGAGGTAACGGCGTCAGCGTCTGCTCGGCTACCCTTTGTGTCCTAATGTAATCAGCAAACATTGCGGGATCTTCAACACCATTCTTTTTGCAATAGTTCTCACCTGCAACACTAACCGACCCATCCGCCTTAAAGGCAGTCTTCGGGGGAGCTTTGTGGTCTAAGGCCTCACGATTTACCGGATATCCCAAGCGGTTCTCCAACCAATTCCACCCGTGGTGAGAAATGGCACCCGACCCATCGAACGGCGCGGCAGGGAACTTAGGCTGCTGTGACTTTGAAAGCTCCTTCATTGGCAATTGAGGTTCTACTTCGTCCTCAATCTTGTGCATCTCAATGTCGATGTGAGCGCACAAGGCCCTAGCAGCGGCTGCATCAAACGCCACACCTTGGATTTCTTGTTCGATCATCAGGTAATCAGTAAGCATTCTGCGACGAAGGGAGTTCTTCCAGTTGATCTGGTGCATACCCTCTGGCTTATCTTTGTACATAAAGGCTGCATCATCAGGCCATCTTTTGCCTGAGATTTCCTTCATCAACTCAGACCAGACCGCTTCGTTTATCAGGACGTCTTCCCACACACGGTGGACATATTCCCATAGCGGCTGATTACGCCAATCATCAATCTGGACTTTCTTGTTAGCGACTCGATAGCCCCAAGCAAGTAATCCATGTGGCCCCACCTTCTGGCTTTTCCCTGTAACAGGGTTCTGCACACTATCAGGGCATCCCGCTGGTAATGGGCGGTCTGGGAACAAAACTCGGCTCATGGATAAGGTATCGTACAGATCCACCTGGGTATCCCCGATGGTTCCACGGCAACCTTTATCTTTGAACATGTTGTACTCAATCCCCGACAGTTTCAACCATAATCTGTGGTCGTAGCCGAAGGAATTGTGGCAAGCAAGGCCCTTACAGGTCTTTAAGAATGCCTCAAGTTCATCGTATGAGCGGATTGTTAAGTTGACCCCCTGGTTGTTTGCGAAGTTGACAGCACTTTCGTACTCCTCGTGGGTAGGATCAAGGAACAAGTTCCAGTTATTTACACCATACTCTTTCAGCAAAGTACAGTGGTATTTAGTTACCTCTTCCAACAGTCCGTCGGCTTCGGTATCGTGTATAAACAGACCTTTCAAGTATTCCTCCGGTGGAACGGGCTGGGCTGTACTGCCGCCCGTCCTTGGATTTAGTCAGGATCAACTCCCAACGATAAAAGTCGCTTGTGTTCTTTCGAGTGACAGGGGCTGCATAGCCATTCCACATCTAAACGAAACTCTTCCGCATAAGAGTGATGATGCCCTGACAGTCGTCGTTCCTCTCCACAGTGTTCACAAGCAACAGCTTTTGTTAATCTCCCGTCTCTGAGAGCGTTGTTCACTGCATTGTGCGCTTTCTTTTTCTCTGGATTCCTCTTGTCATATTCCCCAGGGGCTTTGTGCCGATCTTTCCTTGCTCGGTTAAGGTCAAATTCTCGGTAATACTCCAATCTGGCTTCTCGGTTCCGGTGGTTATCTTTTTTGTTGCACTCCTTACATTTGTTGACGTGACCATCCGGCATTGTTGGATGCTTGTAGAAATCAGTGAGGGGCTTGTCAACCCCGCACTTGAAACACGATTTACGGGTACAACGCACTGATTGCATGTCTTGCATACTGTAACCCTGGCGGTGCAAAAGGAGGCGCTTCGTCATCCATTCCCGTGAACACCTGGCCTATGTCAGGTATTGGTGTTGAAGGCTGAGGAGGTTGAACATCCGTTGGGACGCCAATAGCCTCGCCTAACACTTGCTTGAACTCTTGGATGTGTGCTTTGTCGTCACCATCCGACGGAATGTTCTCCTCGGTCAAATCCGTGTAGTGTTGGTTTGCCTGGTTATCAGGAGACAACTCCCTCACCGACCCCAATATCACTGCGTCTTTGCTCTCAGGATGAATGTTGTACCACTCCCGTAGTGTTTGGCACTCCGAGTCCAAGAATCCTTCTGGTGGTTCAAGATAATCCCCTGTGTCAACATCATAGAACACAGCAAATTTACCAGCACGACCATGCTTACGGTCATCCAAGATGACGAAGTAGGAGGTATTACGCTCTTTCGGCGTCAGCTCAGGGTCTTTGTTACGCTCGATCCCCACCATGTAGTACGTGTTCCTCATCATTGCACGGCTACCTGCGAATTGTGCCGATTGAACCTGACCCCCAAACTCGTGAGGCTTACCGTTTTCAGGCTTGTTCAGGTGACAGAAGCAGTAATAAGTGAAACCAAGCTCCTTCGCCATCTTCGAGATCTCATCCGAAAATCTCTCCAGCTCGGTGTTAGCCTCACTGGCGGTCATCCCCTGGGTCAGACGGGTGATAGGGTCAATGAAGACGTCCTTAGCACCTTCTACCAGTACAGCATGTCGGATAGCACCTTTTACTTCGTCCCAAACAGCACGACCATAGTTTGAGTAGTAGATAATGTTGTCACCGACTTCGTCAGTTGCCGACACTAACTCTTCCTGCACAAAGTAGCCACGCATGTCCGGTGTTACCGGATTACCCCACACATCAATCCACCCACCGAGGCCGTCTGGTAAGCACACCTTCTCTGCGTTGGTGAAATCTTTGTGATAGAGCTTACCTGCAATCTTCTTACAGGTGATGGCGTTCTCTTCCTCAAACTTAAACAGTGCCACCTTGGTGCGCTCAACCTTGAAGATATGCTCCGCAAGTTGGTTAAGCCACTCGGATTTACCCATCTTAACGCCAGCGCCAATGAAATACCCTTCACCTTCACGGCGACCCAAGGTCATCTTGGTCATTGTAGGCCAAGGCCATGGGCGACCCAAGCGTGGTAGCTCTTGGGCTTTAGCTCGGATCTGGTCGTAAGTACGGAAACCCTCAGGCACATACTCCACAGGTTTCATTGCTGACCAGTAGAGCTGCTCCGCCATCCCCTGTGCAACCATGTCGCAAGGGTCAAAGTCGTCAGGGAAGTCAGCCACTTTTATTTCTGGGATTAACGAGTAGACCGCTGCTGTGGCATCGCGCCCCTTCATGATCTTCTTCTGCTTCTCTGCTTCATTGGCCTTATCTGCATCGAAACAAAGAACAATCTCCCCATGGCGTTTGATGAACTTCATGTTCACCTTTTGCCCGATGTTTTGTACAGCGTTTCCTGTCCCGTTAGAGATTGACACCACACTAGGATTTCCTCGTGGGTATTTCTCTTTCATGACTTGGTACAGCACAGCCGCATCGTATTCACCTTCCGTAATGAATACCTTCTTGCCGCCTGTACTATTAGCGGCCTGCATACCAAACAGCTCACACGCCACAGATTGGAAACCTACAACTGTAAAGTGGCCCTTGTCTGCCTTGGGCTTTGTCAAGTCACGCTTTTTGTACCCAGCCAGCTTGCCGTCGTAGTAATAAGGGAAGTAGTGAGCCTCATGCTTCATCCCTGTCTGCGGGTCAAGTTTAACCCTGATCCCAAAGTGGTCAGCCGTCTCTCGGGTAATGCCCCGTTCTGGTATTGCTAAACACGGGTAGCTTGCAATATCATCAATGGTCTCTTCAATCTTAAATGTCAATCCGCCTCCACCTTTCTTGAACGCTTTGGGGTTTGACCCCCCTTTTGTATAGCCGCCAAATAATCCGTCTTTCATGCCCCTCCCATCAATGGTTATCTTGGAAGAACGCCTCAGCAAACCCGCGAGGAGTACAGCTTCGAATGTTCTTTGTTCTGGTAGACTTACCTCCGCAGAGTTTCCAACCAGGATTGTCCTTGCTCAGTTCCTTCACAGGACGCTTTGTGGGCTGTTTTGCCCCGTTCCCCATCCAAATGCATGTCTTCTTGTTGTAAGCGTCTCTGGCGGGGTATATGCTCGGATATAGGGGGTGTATATCATCCTCTGGGAGATACTGACCATAATCCTTGGGGTCGAAGTAATAGTCTGGTGTCCGATACATGGAAGAAAGAACTCCCACGGGGTTCTCGAACGCCCAAGGAACTGCATATTCGTTTCCCAACTTTTCAACCAAGAGGCACAGATCCATAGCTTCTTTTTGAAAGTCGGGATTTGCGGCGCGTTTCTTGGCCCAGTGACGAGAACCAGCGTTGGTTAAATGGGTACACTCTGGAAACCCAAAAACAAGACTCACACCCTCACCAACCATCTCCTTGATCTCAAAGGCTTGCTCTTGTGTCTTGTCGTGGAAGAACCACATCCCAACCTTAACAAGATTCCCTTCTCTGGTTATTCCTGGTAAGTGTTGCCCGTCAAATGTCCACACCTCATAGCCAGCCTTTAGCCAAGGCTGTGCCATTACCGAGGTGTAGTCATAAAGAATGATCACCTTTTTTACCAACCTTCCTCCAACTTGATAAATTAAACCTTTATGCTCAGAATACGGTCTATGAGCATATACTCACTGGCATCCAAGTAAAAACCACGCCCGTGCTTTGTGTAGCTGCGGAAGTCGTAGTTACAACGAACCAGGTCAATACACTGACCCTCTTCCTCAGTCACCAAACCGAAACGGTGTGCCAAGTATCCCGTAGGACTCCAAGAGTTGGTGCCAGTGCGAAGGAAGTGACTCCAAAGGCTGACCTCTTTCTTGAAGAAGAGCCAATGTCGAACCTTTACCTTTTTTTCTTTCAGCCGTTCAATGGCTAACTCCCCTATTTTCTGACACTTAGTCAAGTGTTCAGCGGCTCTAATCAAGAGTTCACCGTTCACCTCTATCAGTGTGTTTTGTCCCATATCTTCCTCAACTCCCCGCTAAGAACAGCAGGATGATTATCATCGATAGCAAGAATACCATTAGTAAAGTCCCTCGCTGAATAGTTCTTTCCCTGTACCATTCCGATCTGGATGGAAGGTCTGCCCTGAGTGTTTGACAATCACCAAAGCATCCTCTCGGGTATGGTAATCATCGAACTGGTCAATAAACCCTTGATCATCACCGCAGACCATCATTGTCTTGATCATTTTTGCTTGAGCTAGTCTCTTCGACAAGCCCCGCATTATCGGGCTGTAGTGCCGCGAGGCAGGGATAACAAGACTACCCCCTGATGTAAGTTCAAACCGATTTGCTGCACAGACAATTTTTCTCTGCACTCGGGTTGTATTCCCATCATTATCGACCCAGCTTTTTATGCATATGCTCGGGAGTGTGTCTAACGACACACCCTCCTGGATAGGGTAATCAGTGGTCATCAGTGCAATCCCGCCTCGCCATGAGCTGTTATCGCTTTGCGACGTTCTCTGACGTGGATCATCTCTGGTATACAACGGGCCTCAATGATAACTTTTACGAGAGTATAAGTGACAAAACCATTTGCCTCACAAACCCCCGCTATGGTGTACCCTTCATCAAGATACTTTTCCAGAATTTGTTGAGCATCCCCTACTCTGATAGCCTTACGTTCAAAGTCTAAGATTTTAACTTTATGGCTCATTTTCTTCAAATCTCCCCGTTCTCTTTGGAATAACAGCCCGAGATTTCCAGATCTCGGAGCTTGTCTCTTAGATGATGGTACAGAACATCGTCTGGAATGTCAACGAAGATCTGCTGGCCCTTCTGGAAAACAGCTAGGTAATCCAGTTCTTGGAACCCGTTATAGTCCCAGTCACTCTCCCCGTGGATATCCTTCGGCTGAATTGTAAAAGAAGCCTCCACATTGACCGAGCCACGATCTGGATGATCATAGGGGAACTCTATCGTTATTCTGTTATCACTCATTCTTGATCCACCAAGTTAAGTTCAACACGATACAGCATCGGGGCCTCTTCTTTCACCTCGGTAACGATGAACAGCGAACCAACCTCGGGTGTATCGATAAATTCTCCCACCTGTATGCGCTCCAGTGAGGAGATAAGGGCAGACCCTGTGTCATCGGCAGGGTTGTAATGCAAAGCGATGTCGTGGCCTACACAGCGCTCTGTGAAGTCATGGATGATAACAGGGACATCCTCTTCGACGCGCCCAGGGAATAGCCAATTAAGGATTTTGTCAAACATTTTTTCTTTTCTCCAATTCGTCAAGAATATCCCGCAAGCGTTGCATGGCATCTGCGGCTTCTTTGTTAAGTTTTCTCGCGTTGCTGTTTGCAACGTCACGGAGTTTCAACAGCTTCTCATTGCTGAGTTGAGCCAAGTCTGTGAAGTCCTCAACAGTCTCCATCTTCTTTTTTACTCCCCTTGTTCCATAGTGATACGGCTGTCTTTGGCGTCAATGCCCTGGGGCCTGTTGCCCCGCATTTGGGGCATTCTACCGAATGAAACACCAAGCGGCTGGTTTGGGTTCTCTTTGCCTTTACATCCGCCAGTGGATTGTTACAGAAGACGCAGGCCTCAACTTCCATTCTCTTGCTCCAAAAACTTAACCCAACGTGTCTGAGATTTCAGGCCGGAGGCGTCATTACCCCAGCGCTTGTTACGCTGGAGGGACACGGTCTCAACAATCCGGTTGCTACGGGCGAAGGCACTCCGGCTCTTGCCTCGATTAGCGGAGGAAAGAGTTCTGAAACCTCCTGTGGTTCCGTTGTGCATCCGCACCGCCGCTTCCAGCGACATGAAGATCATACGGCTGTCGTAGCCCTTGTCCGCCTTAACCAACTGATAGCCAAAACGACCATCGGTAATATGTGGGTAACGTGCCACCCGACGTGGAACATAACCATAAGCAGACATCATCTCGTCAACAGACGCCATCTGGATATGGGTGGTATCTTTACTCTCCTCAGAGCGTAATGCACTGAAAGCGTTGTAGTCTGCAAGTTCCTTTCGGAACTTAGCCACTAATTCTTGACGAGATGCTGATGCCATAATTTACTCCTATCTACCTTCGAATGTTTGATTGTAGAACTGAATGACTCGTGGGTCAACCATTATGTCTTTCTTTTTCAACGGTTTAATCATTCTCAGTCCACCTGAATGTGTTGCCCGACTCAACGCCACGTATGCCATCCCAGCGGAGAAAGCGCCATAGCCGAAGTCAATGTTCACTGCTGGCAGGGTAAGCCCTTGAGCCTTGTGAATAGTTATAGCATAGGCAGCACGGAGAGGTAAAGCAGAAAATTCACCAATCACTTTTTTGTTGATCTTAGACTTCTGCTTACCCGTCACAGGGTCAATGTATTTCTCCGGCGCGTACTCCACATTTTCCCATACATTGTTGTTGATCTCAACCACTTTGCCATCCGACAGCTCAACCACAACAAAAGTATTGAACAGTTTCTTGATGACACCGATAGACCCATTGACATAGGCAGGGGTCTGGTCTCCTTCAACAACTTGGTTGGCAGTAATCATCACCTTCAACCCCTCTTTCAACTGGAGAACTTCCGGCCCTGGCAGTGAGCTGAAATCACCAATCACTTTTGCCTTGTATTCTTTGATTGGGCTGTCAATCTCGTCAAAGAATTTTTTGTTGATTCTCTCTGCTTGGTTGTTTGTGCTGGTAAGAGTAACCGCTTGAGGATTAACCTCTTTGCGGTAGCAATTGGTGTTGATGTAATCAACAACCTCATCCAATCTCTCCCCTTTTCTGACGCAATTCAACACGTTAGCAAAATTCTCACTCTTCTGACGGTAGATTTTCTCCAAGAGCACAGGGTATAGATTGGCATCTCTCCAAGTATCCGACCAACAACTCAGCTCTGTGTCAAAGCGATCCCGATACAAATCCTCCTCCGCTGAGGTGAGAACTGGCAAGTTTTGGTAAAAATCACCAAAGAAGATCATCTGAACACCTCCGAACGGCTTCGGATTTTTCCTGACTAATTTCAGCTTCTCACTGATTTCCCACAGCTTATCTGCTCGCACCATGGAGATTTCATCAATGATGATACGCTCCAAGTCACGGCTCTTCATGAGTTTCTTGTGACGAGGCTTGATAGCCATCACATCCTCATCTGTAGAGATACCCATACTCAGCCCGAAGGCCCTGTGTGCCGTCATGCCATCCACATTCAAGGCGGCAACCCCCGTGGGGGCCACCGTCAGAGTAGACTCAGGAAAAAGTGACTGGATACGTTTGATTGTGTGGGTCTTTCCGCTTCCACCAGGGCCAGTGATGAAGACATTGTCCCCACCCATCACCGCCTTGAGTGCATCATCAGTCCCAACACCAAACTTATTTGTCATATTCTGGGATCTCCTTTAGTCGATTACCATTTTTATCAATCTGCAAAAACTCAGGTACGTCAGCCGGACGTGGTAGACCCGTAAGGATGGTGTACTTACAGGATCTGCATTTACTTCTTTTGTAGTCCGTTGGGACAGAAACAATGTCTTGTGGACTCACAGAAACCTCTACCAACATATACCCGTTGAAGTGGTGTTTGAAGTATTCCTTAGCCGCAACATGAAGCCCATAAGAACAGGTGACCTCGGGATTATCCTCCACCTGGTTCCGTGGCATCTGGATAGTCATACCTTTGAAGTTAGGAACTCCGCGATAAGCATATCCCGCTGATGTGATCATCTTCCAAGCTCGGATGTTTCCATCATCCAAGATCTCAAGGTCGTGGTGCTCCACAAACTCATAGATATGCCTGATGGCTCTGTAAGACGGGTTAAGCATCATCTTACGGAAAAAGTTCACAAACTTCTCTGGGTCTTGGCCTGACTCACAATCACTTATGATACGTCGTGCCAAAACAGTCTGTGGGACTTCCATACCATAGTGGTACAGCTTCCCACCCATGACGCAAATGTCCTTGCCAAATGTCCACTCACGGGGCTTTTTCTCCACAGACATAACATCAATCATAGCTTTCAGGTCACCGTCCATAAAAAGTTGAACCACAACCTTAAAGTCTTCATGTGACCGTGTCATGACCAACTGCTGACCGTCCTCAGTCGTGACGCAAATGTTGTTCAACGTCATGACAACGATGGGTTCTTTTCCCTGAACACCGTTCTCCCCTGGGTAGCACTTCTCTGGGTCACGCTTTTGGTGACTCGGGTGGCCTTCTGCGATCCCACGGTAAATCGCCATATCCGCTTCCGTAGCTGCCGCAGGGTCACGATATTCCACCGACCATCGGAGGCACTTCTCCTCTAAGTCTTTCTTGATGTATTCGCCCTTCCCTTTGGCGTGGTCTGTTAATACACCATTGACTTCCTCACAAAATTTACGCGCCTTGCCTCGGCTCTTGAGGAAAACCCTTGTGGTGACAACAGAAGGCGAATCCTCACTCGCCCCAATAACTGCCCAGCGCTTCTCTGCAAAAAAGGCACCGCGATCTTTTATTCTCCCACCGTGCAGGGCTGCATACTCACGGGCCTTCTTGCGTGAATCAAATAGATGTTTTGCCACACTCCTCTCCTTCTTTATCAATAAGTTTACGGTAATGTAAGAACTCTGGGCTGCTCCAGTGGTCAAACCCAACCTTGGAAACCAAAGGATACTTCTGGCGAGCAGATTCCTTAAGTGCATCCAAGCGTCTTGAGTATCGACTTAAGATTTTTTCCGCCTGCTCCTCCGCCCCGTATGTCTCGTGAAAGTGTCCACCTGAGCGAAAGTAACCAAAACCGTAAGGAAATTCTTCGTTTGTAGGTGAAAGCCCCAATGTTTTCACCTCGAAAAATTCCAGCAGAGCCTTCTTAACCTTCTCCACCTTGTGGAGATTTCTTCGTATGTGCCACTTCCGGTAACTGGCTTTTGTGTTCTCTAACCAAGTTTCTTTTGTTACTTTTACAGCCCCCTTAGGAAGATGTCTCTCGATGGACTCCGTTACCAACCAGATCTCATCCCCATCCACACCTAATTGGTCGAATTGCAACTTGGCATAGTGTTTGGCCTCTCGGAAAGAACCCATCCAAGTTGCATCATCTTGGTTTTTAGCCCTTTTGATCATATAGTATTCTACATCAGCAAGGGCCGCTTTATTTACCCACTGGTCATAGGCCTCTTCCTCTCTGCGAATCACACAGACACGGATGTTTCCTGACCGAGCCACCTTAACTGTTGGTAGCTTCGGTGCATTGAATGATGTGGCATAGATGAACATCGGCTTAAAGTATTCATTTTTAGCCAGCTCCTCGCCTTTATCACCTATATGCACGATGTGTACACGATCAATATCGTGCGTTGTGCCAAGATGAACAGCCTTTCTCTTCAATGCTGACTTCTTATCCGCATACAGAACAACAGGTGTGCTTAACAAGTGCAAAGGGCTAAGGGGTTTGCTGTCCGAAAGAACCCATCCGGCCCGTGTGCCTGTTTTTGAATAAGAGCTACGAGAGAGTTCAATACTACCTACAAGATTGGTTATCTTCTTAAACACCCACTCATAGCCGTATCGCTTAACGAAGAAAGATGTCTCTTTATTCTTGAAGCACTCACGAGCCTCCAGGATGTTGGTTGTCTTCTCCAAAGCATCGGTGATTTCCTTCCCGATCTCATCGGAGACTTTCTTCATGAAGCCAGCTAGTCGCTCACCAAATCCACCGTCGTCATCACCCTCTTCTGTGTACTCACGGCCTGGCGACACATCACAATCCCCGATAGGGATAGTGACAGAGCAGGGCGGGTAGTCTTTCAAGGTTTTAGATACATAAGGCTGCTCACCCATAATGACCACATTGGTGTGGCCCTTTCTTTCCCGATAGAACTCCACCGTCCAACCTTCATGCTCGCGGCGGTGCCAACAGCTTGGTGCGTGGGTATCGATGATCTCCTTAACGTAGGGGTCATTGATCTCGTATGGTTTCTTGACATACGTCAAGCAATCTTTTATAGCACGACGGAATGCGTCAACATCATTAGGGTTGACTGGGAATTTGATCTCAATCCCGTTACAATCCGCTGATGGCTGAGACCCCAACACAGAAACCTTCGGTAAACCACGGCTCAGGTAGGCGGAATAAACCGTCTGCACACCGTTATAAACAGAAGTGATAGTGAACATATCGGTGTAGGCCCAAGGAGCTTTAGACCCGATACCTTTCGAGCCAACAACCTTGTTACTGTTTCGCTTGGTAGATTCACCAAGAACCATGAACGTCTTGGTTATCATGTCCTTATCCATACCAAGACCGAAGTCTTGAACAGAGTACCACGGCTCCAAGTTCGTCGGGCTGTGGATGAGGATCGGTGTGCTATGCTTTCCAGCCTCAATGTGGCTGTCCAGGGCGTTGAACAGCGGCTCACGTACCGCCGCCAGGCGCTTATCTTTGTAGATGCCGGAGATAATAATACGGAATGTCTCCGCATTAAAGGCGATACCTCCGTCGTATGATTCAACTTTATCTGACACCTTCGCTTCGGTGTACTCTCTTGTTACAATCATTTGCCTTCTCTCTTAGAGGTGATAACAGCGACGAGATTTGCCACAGTGTCTGCGACAACATAGTTTATTCCTCCTACAAAAATAGCTGTGGAGGTCGCAGCGTCAGGCCCCAATATTCTTAAACAAACGGCGCAGCCGCTTACCCACATTATGATAAAAACAAAAATATTCAGAAATGTACCTTTCATTGCGTCTTTCCCTCTTCGTGTGGTTATTTTTCTTTGTAAAACGAGTGGTTATCAATGGTAGTTGTTTTCACCATTGATTTAGCCCATGTTGGTTTTATACGTTTATGTGTGAAATAGGTGGCACCTTTAGTCACATCTAAAGTATCATACACAACTTTGTTTGACTTGTGAAGTTTTATCAGTGTTTCAGCAAAAGATTTTGCCTTGTGCCACTGGTCTATCTCGTACACCTTGAAACCACTTCCGAATGCTGTCCAAGAGAATTGTCCATTTTGGTAGACAATCTTTTTGATCGATGTCGGAAACTTATCATGGTCTTTCCGGTTTATTGTGACGAAACCAACTGCCAACATGCCGTAGTCACTCTCGCCCCGTGCCTCACGGTAGATATTGCAAGCAAGAATGTTCACTGCTACATCATTCTTTTTGCAGATGTGTTGAACCTTGGGCTTCTTTGCTTTTTCAATAGCTAGTGCAGGCTGGGCGGTAGTTATGGAAAGAGCACAGAGAATGGATAGGATGAGTTTTTTCAAATTAACCTCTTATTGACGAAGCCCCTCAGGAAAAGGGGCCATTGTAAAACACTTGCTTATCGGGTGCGGATATCTCCAGACATGGTGCTCACCTTGCCCGTAATGTCAGAGGCAGTAACGTTGCCCGACATTGTCTTAACACCGCCGTCAACCCCGCCGTCCACCTGGACGCTCCCAGACATGGTTTTGACAAAATCGAAGACATCCCCATGCACCGTTACATTACCAGATGCTGTCTCCACGCCACCATCTACGTTTCCGTTAATGATGACTGTAATCTCTTTCTCTTCTGTAGTCAAGACAGTTCGACCATTAATGATGACACGGTCACCATTCGAGGAGATGTTAACCACTTTGCCTATGATGAGGTCACCTGAAACAACCTGCCCGTTGACTGTTACGTTATTCATTGATAAGCCTCGCTTTTTGAGAGTGGATAACCCACGTTTTATTTTGTTCCACATACTTTCTGCCCTCGTCTTCATTTTCAAAGACCAGTGTTTCACTTGTAGAGCGGAGTTTTCCGCCCTTAATCACAGCCTTAGATGTAGAGACAATCAGTGCCATCTTAGAATCCTTTGTTTAATTGCTCAAGATACCAAGCACGAGCCTTGTTGGAAATGTACTTACCCACGTCCTTCATGACCAAGTTGTTGTGTGCCAGAACATCACCTTCTTCCTTGATGATGTCACGGCTAACCCAACCCAAGAAGTCTCCAATAAGGGCCAAGTCGAAGCCTGTTTCTTTGCAAACTTCTTCAACGCCCTGGCGGAGACGGTTCTCAGTCACTGCGTAATCCACAAACTCACGGATAGAGTTCAGGTGCTCTGGGTCAACCGCCGCCAGCGTCTTCACTTTAGACACGGAGTGTTTCTCCCCCTTAACTTTGAACCACAGGCCGGAGTTCTTGGCGAGGGATGGATTTTGCGGAGTCCACACAACACCTTCACCAACACCAGAGACACCGAACTTCTTACCTACAGGACATTCTGCCTCAACATTGTCCGTAATGTCAACCAGATAATTCGTAAAGCCTTCTGGCTCAGAGAAATCTAGGTCTGCGATCCAGAATCCGAAGTCCAGAGCATTGAACACACGGTCTTCGTCTGCCATGGTCAAACCAAGTAGTAGCATTGGTGACAGCCAGTTCAAACCGCTCTCGTCCTTACCAACAGCCACGCGGAAAATGGTGAAGAATGGATCAACATCGGTTACCGCAACACCTTTCTGAATGCCGCGACCTGCCCACTCACCTGCAACCTCTACCGGATATGCAAATGGAATTTTGTTTGTCTCACAGATGTACTTCACCTGGTCGAGCAGACGGGTATGGTCGATGTGCATCATTCGGGCCATAAAGCCTTGGTTGTCCTCACCAATAGCGAGAATACGCTCTTTGGATTGATAGACAATCTCGTCTTCGCTGTGGAAAACGATAGAGCCATTGGTTCCATGAATCTTAACGGTGCCAACGTATGGCACAACCCAAGACTCTGGCGTCTTACGTTTGATGTTTCCGTCAGTGTCCACACCATCAAAGGTGAGGCACTCTTTCACTGTACGAACAACCTGGCGGAGCTGAGATGTGCTCGGATATTTCATAACTTTTTGTGCAGTCATTTGTTTTTCCTTGTATTAAACGGCTGATTTAGATTTTGCTACCGCTGGGCGCGTACCTTGAGTGATGAGGTCATCAAGGTCGTCGGCCCACTCAGGACACAAGAGGAACTTTTCAAGCTCCACATTCACCAACAGATAAGCGCTGTTCATGGTGATAGCGTACAAATTACCACCTTCCAGTAGTAGTCGCTCAACCATGGAGGTACGGATCGGATGGTTATCAAAACCACGACCTTTCAGGTCTTTACCTACCAGTAAACCACAAATGCAACGGGGCCATTGCTCTGTAAAAGGACGAGCATTCGCAACACGGCCTGCAAATTGCTTACCACCGATCATGGTAATCGTATGTGGTGCCGAAACCACCTTCTGCAACAGATGTGTAGGGTAAGTGAACGAGGGGTAATCACCATCCGGTTTCAGTGTTACCGAGACATGCTCAACACCTGTGGCGACGGTGTCATCACGGGCCAGGCCATAATCGCTGCCTGCAAGGCGGTAAACCACTGTGCCTTTCTTCGCGTCATCGCTTGTGGTGTAGTCCTGCGTTAAAACGTATTTGGTTGTCATACCTTTTGTCTCCTCGACTTATTTATTGTCTGGGACTAAGTCCCAACCTTGTTCTTTGAGCCAATTGTCTGCGTGGATGATCCCTTCTGCATCTTTTGGTGTCGGAACAACATTCATCAAAATCATGGCAAATCTCTGCCCACGAGGGGCAGAATATGTGTAAGAGTTTCCTCTTGAGTCAAAGAGTTCAACACTCTTTGCATGGACGACTGTCCCTGGCTGCGGTTCAGGAATCACATTACCTCCAAAGGCCATAGTGCATGGTCAAGCCATAACTCAGGATCTTTGAAAGCCTTACGTGGAATCTCGTCCGACTTTAAGACATAGATGGTCACATCGTATGACTCGAACACAGACATAATCATGGCTTCAATGACATTCCAGTCGCCGCCAGCCAGCCCCGCACCAATTTTCGGCAATCCAACACGAAAACCCTCTGACCCCAACCCTCTGACCGTAAGATTCTTTTTCATCGCTGTTAAAGAATCATACAGAGCGTTGTAGTCTAAATCCCTGATGCCTTTATTACGACCTGAGTACCCGTATTGGGAATACAAATTATAGACCAGTAACCCAGAGGACGTACCCCCAACAGAGTAAGAGCCTAGCTTGCTCTTGTCTCCTTTTGATGTTTGTAAGTCAGCCTTCCAAGCCTCAGGAAAAGCAGCCTTAACCAGCGGGGCTATGCCGCTCCCCATTGTTGTGAAGCAATTACAGCCGTGGGCTATAACATTTACTTCCCCACTATTAGCCGCTGCTATCAGATCACCAAGTTTATATTTCAGACTCATTCTTTCACCTGTAGTCCAAGACGTTGCGCCAAGGCAGCATCCAAGACCCCCTTGAAGTTTTCGTTCAGACGGCTGGCGAAATGAGACTCAGCCTGACTGAGGGCATATTTGATCTTGCGCTCCATGCCAACTTCAAACTGTTTTTTCGCTTCTTCGGTGCAGGTCTTGATGATATTCTCAAAAAGTTCATGGGTGTATGTTCTCACCTCACTCTCTACAAGGCTCTTCACCTCGGAAGAACGTGAATCCTGAATCTTAACAGGCTTATTCCAACTACGTGCAGTGAGATACGTTTTCAGTTGCGTCTGTATCTGTTCCTGCATACTGGTATTAACCCCAAAGGCTTCCGCCGCCAATTGGATCTGTTGCGTAATATCCTTGTTAATACGCTTATCCAAAATGTTTGTGGTTATGTTGTTGATTACAGCTTGTTGTAGTGCCACACGGGCCTCTGTCCCCTCTGGGAACAGTGCGTTAAGCGCCATCGTGTCAAGTTTTAACTCTACCATAAAATCACTCCTCTAAATCCGCATAAAGGCGGCATCATAAATGTCAATCTCCGCAAGCTGATAGAAGCCAACCTGCGGTCTAAAATCCTCAGCCGTGTAGCAGAATGCCCACTTGTCACCTCTTGCTCGCCACATAATCTCTCGGGCTTCTTCCATGCTCTCCGCCGTTACCTTGACGAAACGGGCACCCAATGATTTCCCTTCGCGGCATACATGGTTGGCACCGAAGGTAAAGAAGTATTGATTAGCCATAGTTATTCACACATCCGTTTTTTATATTCAGCCATAGAGTCCTTCACTTGTTGTTTGGTTCTTGCACAACAACAGAAAACCCTCTGTCTCCGGTAGGTAAAACCGCCAAGATAGCAGTCAACCCGTTCAACTTCCCAAAACTCATTCAGGAGAGATGGGATTAGTTTGATCTTTTTTGCCATCATCACTCCCGTTTATGGACATCCATCCTTCGAGTACGTCATCCAACTTATCGAAGTTTTCATGGGATGTCTTGGCCCAAGTATCTGAGAGAAGAACACCTTCTTTCGCTAAACGCACACCTTCATCAAAAGCAGACTCCGCTGGCAACTTAGACCGTTTGTAAGCCTCAAGGCGCTGTGCAAGAGACCCATCAGGACGATCCCGCCAGAGGTGGGGAGGGTTCTCCAACATCTCCTGGATTTGCGGTAATGTCAAGGCATATTCATACTGCTCTTTTGACAGGTCTCTATTCACACACCCCATACAGGCACACGGGCCACCACAACAAAACCGCAACGTACCGTGCCGAGCAATCAAATTATGACACAATTTAATAAGTTCACGATCAGTCATTTCTTCCACCATGTGATTGATACATAACAAAACCAACAAGAAAAAGCCCAATAAGCCCAACAATCCCAGCAACAACACTCACATTAAAAAGGGTCAAAGTCACTTCTTCTTACCCTTCTTGTAGCGATTGTGGCCTTTACCCTTGCGGAGTCTGGTCTGGTTATAATCAGAGAACAAAGCTCTCTCGACATGATTCGGAGACCAAGTGTCGTTGTAGAGTGTCGTAACTCCTGCCAGAAGTGCAGCCGTTAGAGTGGAGCAAATCTTCCCATGTCCGGCACCGAGGACAACAATCTTCTTTCCTCCGTCAGTCTCTTCACGGGCGAATAAGTTTCTTGGCAACTTGACATCAGCCGTTTCCACAAACTCTTCATCTGCCCCATAAATACGGTCATCCCAGAGTTGGGCATCTTCCATAAACTTTCTGGCAGACTCTTCGATACCCGTGAAGTCAGCTTCCAACTGGGACTTTAAAGGCTCCAATCCCGTAGGAAATACAACCTTAATATTGTGTTTTTTCATGAGGTCAACTATTTCAATGTTTAGCTTATTGAGTGCTTCCCTCTCGGCCTCACTAAGATCGCTGTGGGGCCATAAGTTAAACGCTTCTGTATCTAAGCGGATTTCATCTTCACGCCATTGTAGTTCACGACATTGCATTAGAACTTCTCCCCTTTAATTGCCACAAGGCCGTTCCGTTCAAGGAAACCGCGAACATCGCTGGAAAAATACTCATCGTGGTACTCGATGATATCCAATATCTCTTTCGGTTTCTCTTCTACACAAAAGGAAATTTCAGCACCGAACTTTCTTTCCGTCAGTCGAGTTTCACTTGCTAACGGACGGCAATGCAGAAGATACTTTAACTCGGCTGTGTTTATACTTTTCAGAGAAACACTTCTGGAATTACCATCCATTCCTGTCAGGTAGATAATACCAAACCTGTCTATGTTTTCAGCTTTAGATTTCATAATGTAACCTATTTTGTTTTGTTGACACCACAATACCAGCCCGTCCCTGGGCTGTCAATACCATTAAGAACTTTTCTTTGCCTCAGCAACAGATTTAGAAAACTCATCATGGTATTTGTTGATGATCTCCATGACCACCTCGTAGTTATTAGCCATTTTCGGTATCAGTTTTTCACGCAGTGGGTTGGCTTTCAGCAACGCCTCTCCCTCAGGGGATTTGTTGAGGAACTTCAAGAACACGGACATCACGAAGTCGGCGTTGCGTTCTGCGAAATTGGTATGCAGATATGTTAAGAAGTTCTTTGCTGACAGCAAAATTTCTTCATCAGAGCGAGAGTCCTTCATGATTTCTTCACGTAGGATTCTTGTCCCCTCCAAACCTAAGATAAACTGCATGTCATCCGTGATATCTGAACCAGCCACAGTCACCTCTCCAGATAAAATTTTCCGTATCTGAGGTAATTTGCTGTTACGACGGTGAAGAATCAGAGCATCAGAGGTCATTTTCCCCACAAGGCCTTGCAACATAACCCCCATCTGGCGATCAGTGATCAGGCCAGCGTCACGTTCATAGAGGATCTTGCTCGCCTGAGCTAGAGAACGAGGTGTTGTGTAAGAAGGAGACCCCTGTTCCACACACTGCTTCTCATAGTTCTCGATGAAATCACCACGAGTTTTTAACAAACCAATAATGTTTGTGTGAACATTGTAGGGAATCGCATAGTCTTCAATAAAGACTGTGGCATCATATTCCAGTTCCACGATCATCATACGGTTAGCCAGTGCAGGAACAATGGCATGGGTCGCCCCACCATCTCCGTCACGGTTGCCCGCACCCACCATGACTGCACCTTTCGGGAACTCATACGTCCCAATACGGCGATCAAGCATGATTTGAAAGGCCACATTCTGGAGATAAGGCTCTGCATTGAGCAACTCATCCATGAAAATGAATCCTTCCCAGGCGGGGTCGGTAGGCCAGAAGTCAGGAACCGCATAAACAGTTTTGAACTTACCCTCAACCTCTACAGGTATTTGGTGTCCGGCGACGTCCGATGGTTCTTTATCCGCCAGGCGGAAGTCCACTACGTTTCGTTCTTGGCCTATGTGGCGAACACCGAACATTTCATCTGCCAACTGCTGGATTTTCTGGCTCTTTCCCAAGCCTGGGCCACCATAAATTAGCAAGGAGATTTTATTGCGAGCACAACAGGCCACAATATCATTCATCTCCCGTAAATTAATCTGATTCTCTTTAAAAATATTACGAGACATTCTTTATTCCTTTATCCAGGTCGAGGGAGACATTACGCAATTTCAAAACCACAGGTACATCTGATTTTCCGGTTAAAGTTAAAGCGAGATCCTCAGGACTAAGTACCGCAGTTATTGTTTTACCCATCTCAATTCTAATAATGACACGGATCTCAGTGTCATCGCAAGAACCGGGTCTGACGATTGATAAATGAGCATCCATATTAATGTCCCTCCTGTATGTGGACGTTCATTTCACCTTTATGGGCGTCTATTAGCTTGACGTTTGTGTTCTTGCAGATGTGGGCAACAGAATTACGGGCTTCTCTCAGTGCTTGATTATACAATGAGTTAAAGTCCTGACCCCCGCACCAATTACCAACATGAACCTCCACAGACAGGCGCATGTATACCTTAGCAGTTACATTTTTACTCATATCAGCTTTTCCATATAGATATGTTTTTCTCTGCATCATCAAACATACCTGTGTAGTTTGAGTTCCCACCATGAGTGGCACGACGCAGAAACATTTTGTCCAGAGCAGGTTTCTTGCCAGCGAGATATTCTGTACAAGCCTTGCGGTCAACGTTCCAGTATTTTAATAGGATCGCCCGTGAAGCCACATGGAAACGTTGCTTCTCTTCGGGAGGGACAGAGGCCAATGAGACGAGAATCTGGTCAATGTCAGCCTTATTCTGAGACACGAAGGATTCTTCTGTCCCTTGGAACGACAGGAGGATGCGAACCATCTCCCACTTATTTGTGTGTTTGCTAAGTTTTGCCATTATTTGCACTCCTTTATCGAGGTTAAATCGAGAACATCTTCGCCACCCACACGCTTACCGTCCTTCTTCCGGTACTTGACGATCTCTCCGTTTGTTGTTTGCACACTGGAGATCCAATGTCTGTCTGTTTCTCGCAGTTGTTCAGACCAGCCCCATCCAAGCGATGGTTTTCTAATTTGACCGCGATGAGTAAACTCTTTTCGAGATCCCACGTTTGTCTCCTATATAGTTTTGTTTTATAAAGATTCATGCCGTTAATTACAATATTCCTTCCACCTCGATTACCTTGTACAAAGCTCCGGTTAACCTCGATGTATCCCCGCCGCTCCAACAAACAGACCAGCTCACTAACCCTGTACGGTTTTATTCCTAATAAAAACCCCATCTGTTTTTGGGTGTATAGGTTTGTACGAAGCAGAGTTAATAGGTTCATGCTACCCCCAAAAAATGAATTTGAGGATCTTCCATACCACATACACAACAAGACCAACGACAATAAAGGCCATGCCTGCACCTAACGTCTCCGCTCCACCCATGATAATTACCCTCTGTTACAAAAATAAGAGATGAGGAGGCCTGTGATGCCTCCAAGAAGACAACAAAGGAGAATGAACTCATTGTTGGTAAAACCAAAAGCGATCTCTCCGTAACAGATATTCATGATACTGCTCCCACACTCAAGGCGTTAAGTGATTCGTGGAGTTCTTTTGCTGTTTTCAGACGAACGTACATATCATGATACTTCTGAATCCGAAGCAAATCTTTATGTCCCACACCTTTCAGACGACGAACATCGGTATTATGGCGTAAGTCGCACAGTTTGACGCGGATTGCGTCATAGTTACTGAGAATACCTGTCAAGTATTCCTCCGGTGTCTGGGTTTCCTTCTTGGTTAAGAGGACTGTCCCACCAATGACGCGCTGAGAGAACCCCATCAACACCAGATCCGCTGCAATCAAATCTGTATCTTCCAGTAAATCATGCATGACACCGATAGCCATCAACTGAAAGTCGTCCGTTTTCAGGTAGTGCATCACCTTAAGAGGATGAAGAATGTATGGGTTTCCACCCTTATCCTTCTGATCAAGATGTCCCTCTGCCGCCAGTTTGATAGCAAGAGATAATTCCTGGGTAGGGGTCAACTCTTGGATTCTCAGTTTATCGGTCATAGCATCATTTTCCTGGTTGAAGTAAAGTTGTATTTATTTTCGAGAAAGCCACCTGTGGCTTCTCTTAGGATCTTCATTATACGTGGGGGATTGTTTGTGTCAATAAAGATTTCACCCTTTAACTCCATCATCTCTAAAAGAGATAACTCTTTTTCTGTCCAGGATTCTCCCTCTCTCATCCCTTGAAGCTCTCCATGGTGGATTATTTCGTACAGTGGGGGAGAGTCCAGCGATGGTTGAGTATAAATTACCAACTCCTCTAAGCCTTTCGTCCCTTCCACTGTTAATCCTACTTGGTCTAAGTACCCGAGATACTTCAACCTCTCCATTCTTTGAGAGTTTGGAAATAGGTACTGCTTAAAGTTCCACTTACCAACATGCATAGAGGCAGCAACAACAGTGTATTGGTCATTGCTACTCGCCATACGGGTAAAGAAATTTTTCTCTTCGTCAGAACCAGGACGATGGCGGGTATATTTTATATCTACTTGGATAAGAATGTCTCTTTTGGTCGTACCAAAAAATCCGTTATCACCGTCAGCAAGTATCCCCGCCAACCTGTTACCAGAATGATAACCCCTTTGTAGAAAACCACAGAAATCTTTGAAGACAGATCCTTCACCATCTGGCATGGTTATGTATGCCTCAAGCCGCCTAACATCGTCATCAAATAAGAACCTGTTGGTTCTTGGGTTGGATCTCACTCTTTCTACAGTGATACCCTTAAAGTAACCCTTATCTTTTACATTCTCCCCTTCAAGAGCACATGCCAAGTCGGGGCCATATCTATCCAAGAGAAAGTATCCTTCACCCATCTGGGACAACGCAACCAAAAGCCAAGGAATAGAAAATGTGTTAGCAGCTCTTTCAACAGCCTGCATTTCATCCACAGCGTTCTTCGCACTTTGTCGGTTAGTTTCGTCCCAGAAATGGTTGTTGGTAAGGTACTTCTCATAATATAGAGCCTCATGAGGGTTCTTGAATCCATTTCTCTTTTCTTCTAGGAGGGATTTCCAAGGTTCATCCCATCCTCCACTGATGTTAGCCATGATATTCTCCTTAGTTTGATTTCCTAAGTATACAGATAAAAAATTATACCTTCAAGGGGTTGACATAATTATATCCCGTGTCAGAATAGCCTCAACAAAACGGGAATAACCCAACATCAGTAGTTGTAGGAGAAGAGAATGAATAGCGTTTCTATCAAAGACTTAAGCAGTAAATTTACGACAGACGAACAGGCACGTCTTGGTCGCCGCCTGGTGGCTAAACAGAAAAATGCAGCAGATCGAGGTCTTGAGTGTAATCTAACTATGGAAGATATGTTCATGATTGGGTTTAAACTACTCGGTCACGGGGCTTGTGACTACACCAATCTGACATTCAGTACCCTCATTGCTGGGGCTAACGGGGACTCATCTCACCCACGCTACCCTACCATTGAGCGTATTGACGACACCAAAGGTTATGTTCGTGGTAATATCTGTGTCGTTATGCAACGTGCTAATCAGTTGAAAGACAATCTCTTGGACAAGAAGATTGCCACCACTATCGTGGAGCCTTTAGATCGTGAGATTGTCAAGAGCATGATGCTCTATATGTCTCAAGCCCACATGGAGAGCTTGAAAACTAAATACATCCCCAATGCTAACCAACCGGAGGAAGAACAAGTGGAAGAGACTATGCAAGCAGGCAACAACATCTCTGTGGCACAGGGTGACCTATGCCAGGAAGTTCAACCAGAAGAGTGTCTGATCCCGACACCAGAGGCAGTCCCTGAGGATGTAGCTGTTGCACTGGCTTACTCAAAATACTGCACTGATTTCTCGCAGGTTGGTATGAAAGTCTCTGTTTCTTTTGCACAATTCAAGGCTAAATACATCCGCAAGGTGTGCTCCCTGACTGGAGCGCCTCTGGACAAAGAGCCAAAGCATGTCCTTATCCTGGATTTGCAGGCGGGTTTTGCCAAGGATAACTTCTTGGTTGTGGATAAGAAGATCAGTGATGCTGTGACATCCATGATGATTGCTACGGGAATGAGTGTCCCTAAGATTGCAGCAATGTTCAATAAGGCGGTGAAATGAGTTCGGCAGTAACTCCATACGAAGAGATTTTGGGCAGACCCCCTGCCGAGATTGAGGCCAAGGCCTTGTCCGATAACTTTATCCCTGAGTACAAACTTGGGGATGTAGTTAACAACCAGCAAACCAAGCGGGTAGGAGAGGTGGATGCCATTGTCCTCTTCGCCATCCAAAACGGATATGCTTGGGGCTACCGCATGAAGGGTGACAAGGATTATTTTCCTTCAACAATCGTCAAAAAGGTTGAAAAGTAATCTGAAACGTGTATACTAGGCCATCATAACAGATGGCCTTTTTTATTGGAGAAGAAATGAAACTTGTCATGGGTGTAGGTTTTAATGACATGCGGGGTTCCACTTCACATACCGAGAACGGAAAAACAGTCCGTTTAAAATCGTATGATAATTGGAAAACCATGCTTTTTAGAGCTTATGATCATAAACCATTTCGACCAACGTATGAGGGATGTTCTGTAGCCGAGGTCTGGCACACATTCTCCAAATTCAATACGTGGCATGATGAAAATTACAGGGAAGGGTGGGTTCTGGACAAGGACATACTAATACCTGGAAATAGGGTGTACTCCCCGAAGGGTTGTGTCTATGTCCCCTCTGAGTTGAACGCTTTTGTGGCTTGCCGGATGATTTCAAGAGGCGATCAACCACTAGGGGTTCGTTACCGTGATGGAAAATACACTGCCCAAATTTCAGACGGTAAGAATGGGAAACAAAAGCATTTAGGTAGTTTTCTTTCCCCACAACAAGCCCACTTGGCGTGGTATGAAGAGAAGATGAGACGCGCCATTGGATACAAAAGACTTTGTAACACCATTCACCCAGACCTGTTTGATGGGTTGTTGCAAAATATAAAAAATTTGAAAGAGGAGGGATAGATGTACCCTGATGAATACAAAATGATTGAGGCACTAGAGCCAGAGGCTCGTAGAAGAATCCAAGCTGCGAGGATCGCTCTTCTTTCTGTCAATCCTTTTTATGGGACACTACTAAGCTCTATGCCTTTGATAGCTAATTGGGATTGGTGTACCACTGCCGCCACCGATGGGAAGAACCTTTTCTTCAATCCTGAGTTCGTTTGTGGGATGCCTAAGGAACGGGAAAAGTTAGTGATGGAGAGGCTAAGAAACCACCCAACCATGCTTCCAGCAGAGAAGGCGGAGGAGGAGAGATTTATTCGTACTTTCTATCGCGGAAAGACGATGCCGGAATTGACCTTCGTCTGTAAACATGAGGTGCGTCACGTCACAAATAACCACATATGGCGTGGTAAAAGTTTTGATCCCAAGCTGCACAATGCCGCTACCGATGAATACATCAACACAACAATCGTGATGGAACACTCTAACCGATCAAAACCTATGTGCTGGTTCCCCAATGGTAGGGCCTCTGTTTTCGATCCTGACAAGGAGTTCGGTTTTCTCCATTTTGCATACTGTAATTTCAAATACTTAGGGATGACATCGGAGCAGATCTACATTGACATGTTGACCAACGCACCGAAGGGTCGCCCCGTGGGTAACCACATGCACCGAGATGAGAAAGACGATGAACTGAACATTCTTGGTTATCGTAAAGAACGTCCTCAATTGACAAAAGAGGAACTTGACGACATTACCGATTGGTCTCGCCACATGATAGACACTGCCTTGAAATCGGCAGGTGGCGAAGGCCCTGAGGAGGCTCGGGCTATGATAGCTGAATGGAAGAATCCGAAGGTTGACTACCTTAAAATGATTAAACAACGTATGGTCTCTCGGGTGAAGTCTAATCGCTCTTTCCGACGCTTGTCTAAGCGGGGTGGGGGTCTTACCTTTGCCATGAGGAAATACGGAGGGTTATCCAAAAAGGCCAGTATGATATTACCTGGTCGGTTGCCTAAAGAAAAGATTGACATTGTAATCGGGTTTGATGTGTCAGGATCTATTTCTCCAGAGACTCTTCGTCGGATCTATAGTGAGATCATCGGTATTTGTATACTGTACAAGGTTTTTCGTGTAACCTTATTTTGCTGGAGTACCAAGGTTGGTAATGTTTGTGTCTATACTGAGGATAATATTCGTGACCTAGCAAACTATAAAGTCACCAGTACGGGGGGGACGTCTGCTTCATGTGCGTTTAAGTATATTGAAGACAACATTCCAGAGGCCAAAGATGTAATCATCTTCACGGATGGGTACATTGAGGATTTAAACAACAGGAAGGATTGGGGTAGGAAGTGGGACACTCTGTGGGTCATCTGCGGCGGGCGTCGTAACTGGGTTGCCCCTTTCGGCAGGGCAGTTAATATGGATGAAAAATGATAACAAAGGACGTTTTAGATACCCTCTTCACTTATTGCCCAAAGACGGGCAATATGTACTGGAAAACATCAAGAAAATGGACAACCATAAAAGCTGGTGACGTGGCTGGGTCTGTAGATAAAAGGAGTAAATACAGAAGGTTAAGAATACCAGAGGGGCGGATAGACTGCCACAGGGCAATTTGGATTATGGTTTATGGTGAAATACCTACAGGGATGGTCATAGACCATATTGATCATGATCGGGGCAACAACAAACTGGACAACCTGCGCGTGACCACAAACCGTGGTAATGGAACCAATTTGAAACTTAATCCATTGAATAAATCAGGTGCAACAGGTGTTTGTTGGGACAAATCCAGAGAAAAATGGGCAGTCCATATCCGAACTGGGGGAGGAAAAAAGAAAACTGTTGGTAGGTTTTCCTCTTTTGAGGAGGCAGTGGAGGCAAGGATGGTCGCTAATAGGGTTTATGGATACCACAAAAATCACGGGAGGAGTGATGAAAAGTAAATCCCATGCAATTGTAGAAATGAACAGGAGAGGCGTGTCTGCCTCTTTCCACATAAGGTCTGAACCTGAGACATACACATCCTATTCTATCCAAGCTGGGAGACGTACAGTGAGGGTGCAGAGGGGAGGAGAGACTATCATCGATGAGAATGATATCGGTGATCCGTTGAACCCAACAAACGCAGAGAGGTCTGTCATAGCCATGGCGGGGGATCTTGACGGCTTCGACCGTCATCTCTACGACATAGGGTGTGGGCTTGCCGTCCTGTTCAACAATGATGCCTCTGAGGATCATGCCCGTAATTGGCTCAACCGTCAAATCCAAGAGGCACTTAAAGGTGAGGATTGATAAGTCTTTCAGTGTCTTATGTTCTTACGGGATACTCTCCAACAAAGAGGTATCCCCAACAGACCTTAGGGTTTATCTGTATATAAAATTCAGGTGGCAATTCTTTCAGAGTCGGGGAGATGAGTTCTGCGAATCCACCACAACCATTTCAAAAGAAGTGGCTGTCTCTGAGAAGACTGTACGTCGGGCGTTGGATAAACTTGCGTCCTTAGGCTACCTTGAGATCGTCAATCGCCCAGGCAAAACAAGCCTGTATATTCCGAAGGACGAAGCGATTAAAAACTAACCAACCCAGGTCATGGGTGACCGGACTACCCAGGTCATGGGTGACCTACGATATAATAAAGAAAGATAATAAAGATCTAAAACCTTAAACACTAAAGATCTTTAAAAGATCTTATAGGGTGTTTGATTTTTCTTTTTGTTAGTTTTCTGGTTGACAGGTCAGCCAGCGGAGCGTAGTATCAGGATATCAGATTTTCAATGTGTGGAAAGCAAGCGACAGCGCGGTAGAAAAATGTGCCAAACTGACGAAGTCGATGACAGAGGCTGAGGAGGCCGCGACGATGATTAACAAAAAATTCAAAGAGAATGGCCCGTTCGGTCGTTTGCTCCACTTCGTGACTCAATTCCACGACAACGGAGAGACCCACCTTGTCTACAAATGGTGGCGTAAGCGGAAGCGGTACTGGGAGTATGAAACACAACCAATGGAGATTTGGAAAATGAGACAGGCTTACGCAAGACAATACCGGAAAGAAGAATCAGCACGAAAAGCCTCTAAAGGAGTAGCGGATGCCTAAATTCTTTGTGGAAGATAAAGCCGCCATGTTAGCCGCAGGCACAGCGCTAGGTGACAGGGGTATAGCCGCTGCTGAGGCTCTGAACAACGCTGAGAGCTTTAATATTGTGGATGAAGGTATCTACAGAGGGCCTGGCCCAAAACGGTTTAACCGTATGTACATCACGGATTTGAAGGTTGACGGGAAGGATGTTGTCCTTTTCCAATCAGACTTCGATTTCTTATCCTTACCATTTTAACAAAAACAATCTCACGAGGAGATAACTATGTCTTGGGCCTTTTTAATTTACGCAATTGATGTTCTTAGCACCGATGGGCGCTATGGTGGTTGGGGTTTCTTCTTATTCTTCGGTATGTGTGGCTACATCGCTCTTGCTGTAGCTAAGATTTCCTTTGGTATTGGGGTACATAACTTTTATGTTGGCAAAGTAATGACTCTGACCAAAGACTTCAAAACGTTTAAGACGGGGGATAATCTGGTTATCCTGAACGTTGATAACAGTGATGCAACCATGAAAGTCACTTATCCCAACGGGGCAGATTCCACTTGGTTAAAATTCTCAGCTATCAGCCAAGTAGTTGCGCCAGATCCAGGGAAAGGGGATATCCTAAAACCTTTCCGCAGGCTTGTTTTTTGGGTCTGCTTGGTTTCCGCTCTGGGGATTGGATATGCAAACTTTATGCCCACCAAAGACACAGCGTACAAAATGTTAGCTGCTTATGTTGGGCAGACGGTCTCGGAGACCCCCGAAGTGCGTGAGCTGGCAGGTAACTCAATCGACTTCTTAAACAAGGCTATCAAGAAGTATAGTACAGAGTTGGACGCCGCTGCGGCACCAGCTACCGAAAAAGAAACAAAAACCCAGGAGAACTAATGGAAATAATCGACCGCGTTTTACAGTCAAGTGTTCAGGCCCCGCCCCGTACTGTAGATTCAGTCTTCAAAATCTTGGTGGAAGAGGTTGGTGAACTAGCGAGGTCTTTGAATAGACCGCACCGCTGCACTGAACCTCCAATTGCAGAGATAGCTGATGTTCTCAACAGCGCCGTGGATTTGGTTTACATGATGGAGGTGGAGGCACTTGACCGACAGGGAATTAATAAAGGCGCGATTAACTTGGCTATGCTTAAAAGACAAATAGAAAAATATGTTGATCACAAGTGCGACAAATGGGATGGCTTGAAGGAAACGTACCAATGAAACCATGGAGCGGACTAAAGATTGCCCTTGACTACGATGAGACTTACACCGCACACCCTGAGATGTGGAAAAAGATTGTCGAAGTCATGAAGTCTGAACAGTCTGAGGTTAAATTTGTCACCTATCGTTATGAGAAGAGTGGCAACAACGAGGACATTCAGGCCGCAGCCGAAGAGTTGGGTATTGAAATCATTTTCTGTAATTATTTCCAGAAAGCCCAAGTAACAGCCCTTTATGGATGGATACCCGACATCTGGATTGATGATATGCCTGTACTGATCCCAATGAAAGAGCAGTTGGAAGGCATGATTCTGGGGATTAAACGGTCTGATCGCCAAGAAGAGGTCAAGGCTATGGTAACAGAGGCACGAAAACGTGCAAAGGTGACGCTATGAATAAGATAGTTGATTCACAACAGAATGTTCGCTGTTGGTCATGTCGTAAGATGTTTACTACTGGGTCGTTGCAAGAGGCTGATGGCTATTGCCCTCACTGTGACCAGCCTGTGGATTTGGAAGATGAGGAGGATTCATGACAGAAGATAAGAAAGACATCCTGATCAAAACTGCCCGTCACATGATTGACCGGAAAGACACCTCAGAGTACAGTGCTAATGTTCGAGAGGTGGCTCGGATTGCTCTGGAGTCGCTGGTTAACGGTGATAAAGAGCGGTTGGATTGGTTGTGCTCCAAAGCAGTTGAAGTCCGTGACCCGATGGTTTACGGTAGTCATTATAAGTTTCATGCACAGTGCGATAGTGATGACCATGAGCCTTATCACACAACGCTTCGCAGTCAGATTGACGAGGCTATGAAAGGAGAATCGTAATGATAAAGTGGCAAGATAACGATGAAAAAACAAAACCAGGCTTGTACGTTGTTGCTCGATCCGCAATGCTAGGATATCACTTAGAGGTAGCCGAGAAACAAGAAGGGTCGGGTATCTTTGTTAACAGCCAATGGAAGCAAGGTGTCCCTCATGTCGATTTGGTCGCGGAGCTGGAAGAACCCCGTAGCCGAGCTGAACGGATCGCAGCAGTTCATGCCAAAAAGAGATTGCATCCTGATGAGGTTTATGGAATACTCAAGGAGAGCTTTATCTCTCAGGCAAATGAATATGGTGTTGACATAACTTCCACACACTGTGAGGAGTTCCTCAACGATCTTTATGACCAATGCTATCACTGTTTAAGTGGTAACATCCCAGAGGAAGAACTATGAGTAAGTCCCCTCTCATCAAGGCAACATACAAGGGAAGGACTTACCTTGGTTCCTCCCAAGAAGACATTAAGGCTCAGATCTTGGATGACATAACCAAACCATCGGAGATAAAGTTTGACTTCAAGTTGCAGTATGAGGTACGCTCAGGTGATACCTTGTATTCAATTGCAAAAAGATTCCTTGGTGATGGCGACTTGTGGCCCAAGGTAGCCGACCTGAACCGCTCAGTTATTCATAATCCAAATATCATTTCCCCAGGTATGGTTATTGACCTTCCTGCGGGAATGACAACCAGAGTCCCATAGGAGGGGTCATGTTTGTAAAAATCGAAGACCGATACCATGGTGTATTGAAGGCTTGGTCAACATCTGCAACGTATCAACTCCCCCGCATGGGTGAGCACATACGTTGCCAGCATCGGCTTTTCAAGGTGGTGAGGATAGTTCATGACCTTGATGTCGGGGTTGACGACGCGGTCGTCATAACAACAGAGCAGGTGCATTAGGAGAAGAAATGTCTTGGCAACGAAAGAAAGATAAAGCGCTGTGGAAGATGTGGGAATATGCCCACGTAGCGTCCTGGTATGTGCTGGGCGACCTGCCTTTCACTTGGGACTTGAAACACAAACGGAACATGGCATACATGAGATACACCATGCCTGACCGAACTAAGTAATCCACAATCAAATAAGAGGCCTCTAAAACGGCCTCTGTTGGCATTTCTGGGGTGTACCTAGGCGAATGTATTACTTATGTACAAAACGCAGCATAGAGCGATACAGCTCGTTTTAGAGGGATGTACAAAATATGGACATATTCCATACTCACGGCATTGTTCAGTGGTCGGTTACCAAGGCGCAGTTTATTGAGGACGAACCTGACCTTGAAGGGATTATAAAAGAGAAAGTTAAAGATGTTTGCTACGACCTCCGCAGGATTGATTTTGCAGACGATACTCGGGAAGAGATTGAGAGTAAGGTGAACGATGCGACCCGCAGCTTGGATCATTTCAGCACGGATATCCCGAAGGACATAGAGGACTACACCAAACAGAGCGCGGCTATCCGAGGAATGGTCGAGGACATGGGGAACTCTGGCCTGGCTGCGTTTGCCCAGGTCAATAAACTTGAGGAACTAATCTCCACATCGAGTCTTGATAAAAGTATCACTAACAGCCTACTTGACAAGATTATTGACATCAAGTCAGAACTGGACGGGGTCTTTACTAACCAATCCACATCTCTCTACACCATGATGACCAATCACCTGTGGCCTAGTGTTGTTATTGAGAGAGTAAAACAGTTCCTTGATGGACGTTCAGTTTTTATGGATGTGTTGGAGGATAAGTCCGCAGCCCATCGGCTTGTCTTTGGCAGAGGGGATTGGTTGAAGTATGACAACCAGGGGATCACATTCTGGTTGGGTGGTCGTACTCTTGTGGCAAGTAAAGAACACTTCACCATATTTGTCAACGGTGTGGGACAGATGCATGACTGGAGAGACTTCGGGACATATTTTAATGACTGGCTCAACCCAACACCTAAAGAGCAGGCAGTATACACTATGGCGACAGAGAAGGTATGGGATATTTCTCAGGTCAGGAGTGAGATACTTTCAATGAAGAGCTAAGTCTATGATATTTATACAGATATTTGTGCAGATATTTCTCGATAGGTTATAACTCAAATCCTAATCCACATTTTAAACAGGATATCCCTCAGGACTCAGAGGGATTTCTATTTCATGACGTAATGATAAATCAAACTCCCTTACTTGTTATCTCAAAACAAACTGTTTAACTCGCTGATTCAAGCCAGCATATCCTTACCTGTGTCCGACTCTTATCTCAAAAGGTAATGAAGCCTTATCTCAAAAAGCACCAGTAAAGAAATGTTGTTGGGTCTCGATAGCTTTTTCAATTAAGATGGAAACAAACCACCAGCAGTAGAAAATGATCTCGATACAGAAAACCTGGGTCTCGATAGCTTTTTCATTTTGTCTCAGGTCAGGTCTCGATAGCTTTTTCAAAAGCCTGAGGGTCTCGATAGGTTTTTCAAATCCGGCCCCGAATTTTCTATACAGAAAAATTTTTTGAGAAAGGGTGAACCTCAATCCATGCAAAATGATTTTCCAAAATTTATTTTTTCATCCCAAGAATAGCAGGCAGGGGCGGTGTCTTGTACTCCGGTTTCAATGTTCCCGCTGAATGACATTATCCCTTATCCCATCCCTCCTGTCAATAGGAGGAGTAGAAAAATCCAGGTATATTATTTTTTATTCTTCTATGTATTGTTGCGGCGCTACATGTACAACCAGGGGCAAGCGCCGCCAATCTAATGGTGTCGAAAATCCCCCACGGGGTAACAATCAACCCTCTATCTTTGTAATGATTGCAGCCTTTGACAGACTCATAAGATCCACCACCTAACGGTAAACCGTTTTTTGGTTTTGTCTTTGATGCTTCTCTCTGATTCTCTGAGGTTGTTATAAACCTGCAATTGTTGAGAGAATACCCGCCAATATCCCCGAACCTTGCCAGACCAAACTGGCCTTTCTTACTCCCTATCTGATCAAGGGTTATCCCTGCATCTTGCATCAATTTTTTATATTCCTCAAGTGTGAGAGAACATGGAATACCTCTTTTCTTTGCATCGTCCTTTTTAGTCTGCCATTTCCGGCGGACATCTTTTTTATTTCCCACTGTTTACTCCCGTTACCCTGCGCCATGTGGTTATTATCGGTGATCCTGTCTGCCAGGTCAATAGTTATTTTCAATCTTTACAAAACAAATTCAAGGCGAACTACCGGCGATCCACCTTACATGCTTTCGCTATGCTAGCCAGGTTTATCGCCGCTGGTGGGCTTGTCTGTCTTTGTCTGAATAGTATAGCCCCGCATTACACGGGGCGTCAATATTTTTATTCTAATTCTCTCAGATAATCCACAACGCCGAACCAGTATGATATCAATGTTGCTTTTTCTGCAAACTGTTCTTTTCTCACCAGGTAGACAGCCTTAACACATTTTTCATCCGCATCAATGCGGCCTTGTCGGCGCGGCGTGTTGTGGCATAGATTTTGAAATGTATCAAGATCTAAAATCTCAGTGACTGTTAACCCCGTAGCCTGGGCCACCTGGTGAACCGTCCCACCTTGCCAACCTAGCGCCTTCATTAATAATTCTGTATTAGTCATGATGCACCTATTAATTAAATGGTTTACTTATTACGCCAGCTTGCGCCGTCCAATACTCCCCGCAATCACTCACATTGTAAAAATTGATATGTGATTGTAGGCCTAATCTCTTTTGAACTGCCTTCACTCTTTTCATTACTTGCGCTTTAGTGAATCGCAAAATGTTTCCGTTACCGTCCGTCACCAAAGCCCCGCCTGATTTGTACGGCTTTTTAATTGTCATGCTATTAACTCCCCTTTGTTTGTCCGTCTATAATACACTAACCAACACCAGGCGCAAGCGATAACAGAGAGAAAAAGAATTTAATTATTTTTCTTTTGGGGTATTGACTCCTCATAGCATGATGTTTACTATGTACCACATCAAGGCGAAACAGCCTTATTAATCAAACAATGTGAGGTTACTATGTCAGACGTTATTGAGAGTTTTTCTTTTTCAAAAGATGGTATTGATTTTTCTGTAAGTGTTGTTTGTTATAATGAGTTCGCTTTATTCTCTGAAATGTACACCATGACGGATAAACATCAAGGCGGGGTAACAATTAAAAATCCATCCCATCATAGAGGCGGCTATAAATATGCCATTCCTGAGTTTAGTTTGGCAGAACGTGCCGGATATCTGAGAGACAACGGCGATCCGAACCCTTGCGCCTCAGCTTATGAGGCGGCAACAAAAGCGCTTGAAAGGGATTTAAACGCCTCAGATTATGGGTTTAGGGTATCAGCCAGCGTGGAAGGGGTAGACTTATTCAATGATGAATGTATAGGTTGCTCATTTGATTATTCTTATGATGATGAGGGAACACTCTTAGACATTGCACAAACGGTCTTCAACGAAAGCGCCATTGATGACGCCGTTACCCAGGCAAAAGAGGCAGTAAAAGAAATTTTATCGAAAGTGGAAGTTTTATCGAAAATAAACATTGACAGCGAAAAACAATCCGATCAATAATAGCTACATCGGCGGGGCAACCCGCCACATTATCCAGCAATTTTAATTTACATTGAGAATCATATCATGAAAAACATTTTCTTTCCTACCCGCACCGCTTGCCGTGATGCCGCTCGCCTGGCTGGTTTAAAACCTATTGATAATGGAAGTGACGCGCCAAAAGGTAAACGCTGGTCTATTGAGATGCCAGACCAGTTACACCAGGCTATGACTGAGACAGCCGCACAACATGCACAATGGAAGAATGATAACGCCGTTAAAGTCAGTGTATCATTGCCAGGGAAAGAAATTAAAGCGCCTGTTAGTAACCCGGTGTTATCTATTCCTCAACATCTTTTAGGTGAACGTAAACAACGATTATTTACACGTAGCGGTTACCCGTTTGCAGCACGAACAACACAAGCTCAAGGCCACAACGGGCGAAAAATTCCAGTTGATTGGCGCAAAAATAATAATCAAATAGCTTTACATGTGTAGTGTATAATATATAATACTCTCACAAACTAATTAATGAGGTTACAAAATGACAACGGTATTAGTGGGGAATTTCAAGGCTGATGATGTTGAAACCGTGCTGATTCATGATCCTTTGTGGTGGCAGGTTAAAGGTTTAAGAAAAACATTATCAGGTTATGGCAAGAAATTACCGACGGAAAACAAAATTAATTTTGCGGGGCGCTTACGTCGTGTTTACATTGACATTTTTAGTAATTCAGGTTGCTGCTATGTTATTGTTAAAGGTGAACATATATCTGTGAGATAGTGATTGACAAGCGCCCCTGCTGGGGCGCATAATATCATCATTAAATAACTTTCAGGCTGATAAACTTGTCAATCCTGGAATCAACTTAAAAATAACCCGTCGATCCGGTAGTTATGAAAGTTATTTAATGATGTTTGTTTGAATAAGATTAAGAGGCTGGATATGATGGAAAATATTAATATTGTTGAGCTGTTTAAAAAAGCACTTACTGATAAAACAGCGGTGCTGGATTTTGTTTCCTTAGATTGGACTGATTCTTATGCTAATACTTATTTTGTGTATGAATTATCATTTACTTGTCCTGAAACAAATGAATGGTTGACTTTAAATAAAAGCCGTGATCTTAAATATGGGTACGGTTCCCACGCTTTAGATGTTGCATTAAAAGACTTACTACTTATTATCGGGGAAACACCAACCAGGGGATATCTGGATAACTGGGCAAAAGAAAAAGGAATAAAAATAAACGTTACCCAAAGAACGGATATGAGAAGAAAAGATTTAAAAAACTTCATTAAGTAATTGAAATAAAAAATTAGATGGTTTATATTTATATTCATAGCGGGGAAACATCCCCGCATAACAAAGAAAAGAGGTTTTAAAATGTCTACAGTAAATAGCAAATCACAAAATGAAAAATTCTTTCTCGTTAAAATTTATGTCATGTATGATGGAAAAGAGTTTCCCACTGTAGACCTGATCGCAGAATCGGACATTGAAGCGGCGGCGTTTGAAGCGGAAAGCCGTTGCGGCGATGGTCACTACTCCTTTGATTCCATTCAAGAAAAAGATGAAAGCGGTTATTGGTCTGATTGCGGGGCGCACCTTGTCCGGGTTAAGTCTATCACTGAAATAACAGAATCAACCTATAAAGAAATGCTTTCATTGATTTAATATAGTTGACACTGGCGCATAAAGAGATTATATTCTCTTTATGTTCAAGTGAAACGTAATTATTAAGAGGTTTACATCATGGCAAAGTTTAAAACATCCATCAATCTGGCTGATGCAGTCCGCCGCCTTACTGCTAACCCGTCTGTAAATTCTAAGGGTGATTTTTTCGTGGTTGTCGATGCCTTTGATTTTGGCCGGGACGTTAACGGCAACGTGATCAATAAGTACCGCGCCACCTTGCACCGGGGCGACCTGGTCACCGTTCAAAACAATTACACCGGGGCTTTTTCCCTGGAGATCCTAACGTCGCCGCGTCGCCGTGAACAAACCGGAAACGACGGGCAAGAAATGGCGCTTTACTGGCTTGAAAAAATCGGTTATGATCTGGCCTATGAATCATTCACGGTAACCCACGCCACAAAACGCGCTTATCGCTATGTTTACCGGGTAACCAATAATTATTTGAAAGGGCTTTAATCATGAAAATTAACAGCATTTCAGCAAACCAAACAGAGATCACAAAGTCAAACGGTGATCAAGTTTTTGTAAGCTATAGCACACCAGTAGCGGCGATCACAGACGGGATCAGTTATAAAACGGATCGCAAGTACAGCGCCACGACAACACGCCATATTAATAAGTGGTTAGGCAATGGCGGCAAAAATGCAATAATCAAGCCGCAAGATTTTTTTGATAATCTAATTTAATTTGTTGACTCTTAATAGATGGGGCTTTAAGATAAGCCCTATCAAGTAAGGGAAACGCCCTTAATTACAAACAAAAGAGGTTACACCATGAATAATCAAATCAGTTTCAACGATCAAGATGTTGCTGTTTTTAACTTCCTGAACGAAAAAGGTATTACATTTAAAGCGGTTAACGGCGGCGTTAATCCTGATCCTGAATGGGAAGCGGATCTGTTTTTCGTGTCGTTTGAAAAGGCTGGGAAGGTCTACCGCACCGAGTTTAAGACAGGCACGGGCCACCGTGTAGGCCGCGCCACTGGCCTAACAGGTACGGACAAAAAAGAACTTGACAAAGTGGTAGCGACGGTTTCAATCGTGAGTCAAGCTAACTGGTCGCGTGAAGATCATAAACGCAACAATAATAAAGCCATGTCTTTTGGTTTTAAAGTTTTCGTACCCACCCCATCAGCGGCAAGCGTTCTTTATGGTTTATTAAGTGATATGTCATTATCTCAAGATTCCCATTCTGATTTTTGCGCTAATCTGGGTTATGATGTTGACAGCCGGAAAGGTCTAGAATTATATTTATCCTGTCAGAAGGTTGGCGAAGAGTTGAGAAAAGTATTTTCTGGTAAAGAGTTGCAAGAAATAGAGACTATCTTGGAAGACTATTAAAATGGAATTGTCAACCATAATTATTATTTGTGTCGGAGCCTATGTTTTTAAGGTTCACGTCATAGTAAAAAGACTGGTTTTATTTTTCTGGTATCAATATAGGGTCAGATATATGTTCCATTATGTAGAATATTCGTTCCAAGGTTACAAGTATCATACACGGCGATCAGGTGCATTAAATGATCTGGAAGGCGTTGGTCTAGTAATGGAAGTAAAACGCCGAAACGGTGTGATACTCAGACACATAAGCGGAACAAAAGATTTTGTTAATGAGTACATCGATACACGAAACGATGAGATCGCAGATCGTGACGGTGTATGTATTGACCACGAAACACAAAGACCAGGATAATGAGGGCGAAAGATGCAACAAACAAACGGCATAACTGAAAAAATAAAATCAAACCGTACCCGTGTACGTTTGGGATATGGTGAGGTTGACGAAAGACGCCAACGTAATGATAAACTGAACAAGCCACGGCGGGTTATTGTAGGGATGGAACCAGACGGATACACCCCCCGCAATTTAAAGCAGGCAGCAGAGCGCCGCCGCGCTTTACATCATCAATCGGCGTTATACATGCCTGATTATTAAAGCCTGATAGAGAGGCTCACAGAGAGAGAACAAGCCACGGTATAAAAAGCCGTGGTTTTTTTCGTTTTCAGGTATTGACACAACGAACCAACATGATAATATGTCCACATAGCAACCCGCTATAACTTAAAAAGAGGTTACAATATGTTCACTAAAGAGCAATTAGAATTAAAATACTTAGGTAAAATGGTTTATCATAATTATGGCCAAATTGCTTTTGGTGTGGTAACTGGTATTGATGATCGCAACCCAAAAGAATTGCGTTTACGTGTCAAATTTACCCGCAACAATACCCCGTCACATATAAAAAATTATGAAGACCGCGCCGCCCGTGTCCGTTGTCTACTCCCGCAATCTGTCACTATCTCTGTTAATCGTTACGGTGAATACAACACCACAAATAAAATAAACAAATGAGATATTGACAAGCGCCCCACCTGGGGCGCATACTCTCAACACAAAGACAATTAAGGCGGTTATTATGACCCGTGAAAAGATAGAGGCCTTAGTATCAAAGCATTACAAAGGCGAGTTTTTTATGTTAGTCTGTGATGGGTTACAAAATAGTTACTCTCAAGAACCCTTCATTATTGATGAATACCAGGTTAATTGTGCATTGCAGGATGTGATCGAAAACAACCATCTGGCGGGGGCTACTGTATGATCGGTTTCCTTGTTCTGGCTTGTCATATCTCATTCACTAACGTATCATTGCAATGTGATTGGGAAGTGAGAAAGACGTTTAAAACAGTTGCAGAATGCACCGCACATGAAAATAGCTACACGCTATTGAAAGGTGAACACATCGCAATGTGTGACGAATTGAAAGACGGCGTTAAACAGGGTGATACCATTCAGGCCGTTGTGATTAAAAAATAGAGGTCTATCATGTTCGAAATTTTCGCTAGTATTTGCATGTTTACCACGTTAGGCGTTACCCAGTGCGATGATTATTCCCTGGCAACGTATGATGATCCGCTAACCTGTGAGATTGCCGCCGCTGATGTTCGCCGTGATCCTCGCTATGTCGATCCGGTCTGTATTGAGTACCCAGGGGAAGAAAACGAATAAAAAGACGTGATCAGAGTTGACATAATATGTCACTCTGTTATCATTCCATTCGAGCAAACAACATCAAGTTAAGGCGGTTACATGTTCAAGGCAAATCAGTTATTTATTCTTTCAGGTGTTTCAGATTCTGTAATGTGTGATTATCAGCAGGTTGGAAAGAAAACAGTATTTACCTTTTGTCATGTTGACGACAAGGCCCAGGCAGACCCGTTAATCGTTACAGTTCAATCTGATCGCCTTATCGACAAAGACGCGGTAAAACAGTCTTTCAATGTGTCCTACAGTATGGGCGCTATTCAACAAGCCGAAAGCGATCCGCTACCGTCATCGACGGCGGCTTGCGGTGTTATCGTTGCAATTGTTAATGATGTTTTCCCGCTGGAAGGATAAAAGAAGATGAGCAATCAAAACACTAGACAACCGTTAGATTTAATCATCCAGGGCTACACTGAGGCGCTATTGTGGAGTAGTACCGACGACAACGGCGAACCGTTGGACGGCTTGCCAAATGAATTATCAATAGAAGCAAAGCGCCTGATCCGTAGTGATTGTGATTCTTTTTTGTTTGCTGGTGGCGTTCTTATCTCAGAATTACCAGACCACTATCAGCGTGGAAATTATAACGTGTGGGAATTGATAGGCCATGATTTTTGGTTAACTCGCAACGGTCACGGCGTTGGATTCTGGGATCGTGGCCTGGGCGATTTGGGCGACCGCCTGACAGAACTATCAAAAACCTATGGCGAACAAAGTCCCGTGATTGGTGATGATGAATTTATCCATCTAGGATAAGATTTTTTACCGTCGGATTACTTTAAGGGGTGAGTTATGAAACATATTATAGAGACTGAGGACGCAAAAGGCCGATCACTCAGGTCTGAAAACTACACTCTGTCACGTCAACCAGGATTGACGCTTTTCAGCTTGTCATTTCTTCCCTACGCTGATCGTGATGATGTAACCCAAGATGATCGGGAATGGTTGACGGAATCGATAGAGTTCTGGGCAAGTGACAAGGAAACGGCATATCAAACACTGATCGACTATCTAAAGGTGTTTCACTCATACGGCTTGAATGAGTACAGCGAAACGGATGATCCGCTAGATAATCCGGCAGTCGTTAACTGGTATAATCACTATTACGCCTTAGACTTGTTTACCATCGTGCCAGGCGCTAGCAAGTTGGAAACAATGCAAGCATATGTACATCATTTTTATCATTTACGTTATGTGCTTAAAAAGATGTGTCAATTAGTCGCCAGTGTAAAGGATGTGATCAGCAGGGTATCGGGAAAGGATGATTACTACGCTTTAGTAGAAGAATAATCATGTAAATTGAGTGCCAGGCCTATTGATTGCGGTTAGCCTTATGTGTATACTCTTTTCATACCGCAAGGCAACCGCCAGATAATCAATGCGAGGTTACGATATGAACAAGTCACAATTTTTCGCAATCCTGATCGATGCAAACAATAAAATAGGAGTTACCGCCCACATTAAAGCTATAGACAATACATTGATTATCTGCCAGAACGGCGCACCGAACACCTATCTTTCTTCTCACCGTTCTGAAACAACCATGATCACCACTTTCACCAAATACAACAAATGGCTAAATGAATGGTTTAGCATCCAAACCGCCCACACTGAGGCGCTTATAATCAATTCCGCTATTGATGAAAATAAACATATCGCCACTTGCAAGCCATTGCCGAAAGATTCCAAACTACCAAAAGTAAAACCCTTTCATGTTACTTTCAGCTATCATCATTCAATGTTTGGCACTGGGCAAGCTATGGCAAATGAAGGCTTTAGTGATCTGATGTTTGCACTATCTGAAAGGGATGATTTAACCGCGTGGGAAAAAGAGAACAACGCACCGCGCCCCACGTTTCACACCTTTTTAGATGGAAAGCAAAAAGAGGCAGAGGAAAAGATAGAAAAAGGGCTAGCAATCCGCCGCACGGCGATCTATAATCTTAATCAATGGGGTAGCGGTGAAACGGGTACACCGATACATCGTAATTTTGAATTTTTAAATCCCGAAAACTTAGACTTTTATTAAGGATCAGAGAATGGACAATATCACCTTACAACCTACCCGTAACCCGATGGACAACGCTTTTAAAGCAGAAATAATCCCCGTGCATGTTATCGCCGTGTCTTTTGAGCGTGTAAGCTGTGAATACTGGGCGCACTTGGGAAACGGTCGGTTTATCATAAGCCGTGAAGAGTTCGACGTGATGAGCGTCTCTATTCGTAAAGTTGGCTATTACGTCATACCCACGCCGCCACCGTGTGATCTGGGCCTGGTTGAATTGATGAATCAACTATTCCAAGACTAAAGGGAAAGGATGAATAAACAAAGCGCTTGCATTGTGTGGGCGCTTTTGCTATCCTCTCTCTGTCAAAACAAAGCGCTAAAAACTAATCAAAGGGGTTACAGCATGACAACGATCCGCATTCAGGAAAAGAGCAATAACGAAAGTAATATTATTATCATGGATGCCGTACAGCTTGACGGTGAGACTTTCTTTCACGTCCACGGGCTTATAGAAGGGAAAAGAGTAGACCAGACTGTAAACACTACAGAGACCGATTACCCCGCCCAAAGAGCGCAAGAACTTTTTTACTTTCACGCAGACAACATCTAAAACCAAAAGTTAAAGCGCTTGCCATCAGGCGGCGCTTTTGCTATCTTATCCATATTGAAGTTTCAGCCAAAAACAAAGAGGTCAACATCATGGCAAAATTCACAAAAACAGTTAACATATGGGATGAAAGCATAGACCTAACCAGTTTGCAGCGTGGGCAATGGGTCAAGGCTGGCGAGCACGGAGATCGCGGTATTTTTGGCGGTATTACTAAAGGCGGATCGGTCATTGTCGCATGGTATCGTAACGCTAAATTAAAGCGCCACACGACATACGGCGGTTATCGTGGCTACATCCGTGCATTGATGGATTATGCCAGAACGTGGAGCGTTTAAGAAAGCGAAAAAGGCAGTAAAATAAATCGCTAAAAAGGTGCCAAAGCGCTTGCCATCAGGCGGCGCTTTTTGCTATTATGTTTTTGTCGTCAAGTCTGGCGGCGTTAATGTAAGGTAACACCAAATGAAAGCAATCATCATCAACCTGTCAAAAATCAACCTTGTAGCAGCTTGCGCCGTGGCGTGTCTTTTCGGAATCATCACAAACAACGCTTTCAACACTACCGGAGCAATCTTTTTTAATGCTAGCTCAGTAAACAACGTAAACAACCTGATCGACGTCTTACAGATTGTAGGTTATACGTTTACCCGCCTGGCGGCTTGCGGTAGCTTGACTCGCTATGATGCACCGTTATTGCTGGTTGGCGCTACCTCTTTAGTATGCTAATTAGTATGCTAATCAACGCTAGTTCAAACAAACAACAAACAACCGCTTTAGATATCCGTTAAATCCTTTTCTTTTCCCTCCCTTGCCGTGATCCCCTGATCACGGCACTATCACAAATCAACTTTTCACGCGATGCAGAGAGGCGGCGCGGAGCGCCGCCATAGTCAGTTATGGAGTAACCCAAATCACTACCGTGATTTTGTTTATTGCCGTTTGGCGTGAAACGACAAGGCAAAAGACCAACACCCAAAAGATCAAATAACCAAAACACCACAAAACACAAAAGATCATCATTCTACAGAACACCAAATCACAAATCATTCTTTCCGCCAAACGTCAAGAAAAAACGATGTTTTTTCCTCCATAACTGACTATGGCGGGAAGTGGTAAAAGATAGCAAAAAGACATAAAAAATAACCCGCTAAATAATCCGCTAAATACGCAAATTAAATCTTGACAAATAGGGTTTAACCACTGTTTAAATCCCCGCTAATTCCCTGCCAATCCCTTGTAAAGACATAAGACAATACAAGACAATACAATGATCGTCAGGGCTTACAGATCCACACCAAAAAAGAATAATTGCTAGCGAGAACAAAGGTTTAATGGCTCAGGTAATGGAGTGACTGAGGAGGCAGAGGAGGCCACGGAGTGGCCTTTGTGCTAGACAAGTTTATCTCTTCATGTCAAGTTATTTTTTATTTTTATTTTTGTACGTGGTTTCAGGTGAGAATCATCACCGTTACCAGCCTATGAGTGTAGGCACATATCATGAATAGAGTCAAGCAAAATACGTGTAGAAATGGCTGATCACCCCGTGCCGCTCCGCGTCACTCAACACCCTAAAACCCTGCAATCTTGCCAGCCTGGCAACGCTCCGCGCCTTATCGTTGCGTCAAAGAATGATTAAGTGTTGAGCCGTTGAATGTGTGGGTAACTCAGTGCGTATAAGGTGTATTATGTTAAATTGCCAGACTCAGAGAACGATCAAGATGTCAAGAACTAGATGCAAGAAATGTGTGATGTCGGTATTTGTCAAGCTCATTTTGCATAGCAAAAGGCCACCCGATTCCAAACGGTGAGGAAAGGAAAGGGTAACGATAACAATAACTTAGGCACAAAGATATTTTAAAATAATCCTTGACAGGCCGGATGGGCTGTGGTAACACGTCTAGCACCTCGGAGAGTCCGAAGGACACTAAAACACTCAAGACTCTACTCGCCCCAAAGTTCAAGGGAGCCAGCCCATTACACGAGTCCTTACACAAGTTAGCGAAGCAAGTAAGGTCTCCGCCAGCCAGAGGCCAGCTCGCTCCGCTCACTAATAGATATTTTCTTCCCACAAAATAAAGAGATAGGGGCCTGTATAGCGTCTGCCCACGGGGCGGGGGTGGGTATCATTGCTTGGAAATTAGGGTGGGGTATGCCTGGGGTACAAGGTGGGGGTACGGTTATGTGGGTAGGGACATATGGGTACAGAATATGTAGGTACGGATAAGGGCCACTAGGGAGGGTTGCCACTTCACACAAAAAGGATTATACTTCATTCTATCAGAAAATAAGAAGGGGGTAATGATGTCCATACTGTCAGATAGGATAGAGAAGCTGGATAAGGAGTATGATGAAGATAGAGGTAACTGGTACTTCACAGAAGTCTCAAGGTTGGCTATAAGAGAAATCTTGTCCGAAGCAACAAAAGAGGAGAGGGCTAGTCTTGCCAGAGACTTGGGGATATTCTCTTTTGTTGGGGAACCAATACCCTACCTATCATCAAATGGTTGGGAATACGCAGTTGTTGATCGTTTTGGTGACCTTACTTTGGTGAACATACCTTACCATATACACAGTAGGACATCCCAGTCTCACCAACAAGTCAACCTTTTCCACACCACCTATCATCAAATCACTTTAGGTATGCGGTCATTAAAGGAGGGGTTTGAATACGCTGTGGTAGAGATGAAGAAAAGGTTTTGGGAGGAGGCTGACATACCCCTCGCTCTTAGCTTGGGGATATTCGGTGGGCCACATCCTACATTCACCCGAATGGTGGGAAAATGCCCTGCCTGCGGCAAGGATCTAATTGTCGACAGTGTAGACAAGGCGGTGAATGTTCTGTGTTTAAAGAACACCCCTCTTGACCGCCTCCATAACTGGGATGTTGTCTGCACTCCCAAATACACCAATGAAAAACAAAGGAAAAATAAACCAACCACCCCGAAAAAGGAAACGATAAACCTGAAACCTGAGACATCATCTTGTGAACTCTACATTCAAGAGTTGTACGCCCCTTTCTTCAAGTGTCTGAAAGTTGGGATATCTAACGACACAAAAACAAGATTGAAACAACAACAGAAGATGGGGATGTTCAAGCATAAGGTTTTACGTGTGTTTAAATTCAAAACAAGGGTTGAAGCGGCCCTGGCAGAAAAGAAAATAAAGGATACATTCCAGAGAAGCATCTGCTTACCTGAGTGGTTACCAGACGGTCACACAGAAACATTTACAGTTGAGGATTATCAGAAGATAGTTGACTCCTGTACCTCGGCAGAGGGCTTGTTGGAATGAAGTCGTAGACCGCCATTTGGCGGTTTTCCTTTTTGTGTTTTTTGGATACCTTGAATCATTACCTTAGCTGTTCAGATAAGGAAGTTGTTTTGGATAAGGAAAGAGAGGGTCACTGAGGAGGCCCCGCTCAGAGGCGGGGGCGGGGTGTCGCGCCTGGAGGACGGGACATTAGACGGGCGTTAAGCCGGATGTGTGGTTATCCGACTGAGGACATTACGCATGTATGTTTCCAAGTAAGCTGTGTATCGACCAGAAGATTCCAGTGAATAGAGTTTACTCTCAACAACACGCCTGAACATCTTCGCCTGTTCCACACTCATCAACATGATGTCGGGAGTGTCAGTATAGAGCCTGGTCAGGAAATACTCCATATCTGTGTGGGCAGTCATCGTCACACCTTCTTCAATGATAAGACCGTGCAGTCTCATCCCACCTATGGCCCTGACGAAACGACAGTTCTCATTGAGGAACTTGAAAGTGTTCAGTCGGTAGGCGAAGCGAAGACCGCCAGGTGGCAGGTCTGTATCCATGTGCTCAGGATAGACGACCAGTATTTTCTTGGGGTCTTCGTCTCCACTGACGGGACTTTGGGCAATCCTGTGGATGAGAACATCGTGTGTTGGTGTCATGTTTTCTCCGTGTGTTTGTTGGTTATTATAAAGAATGTACACTCAAAAGATGGGCCTTGTCAACAAAGAAGATGGTGAAGAGACGAGCCATTACGCAGGGTGTTCAGATGCTGGCGGGGCCAGCAGATGGAGGGACAGATGGGACATTACGCATGTCGATGAGATAGTTTTTGGGATATGCTTATGGCGTGTACACGTTACGAAGACATGTACACATTTTGGTGTTTTATCGACACGACGGAAGGTGGCTGTCCCTCAGGGACACAACCCCTCGGAAAAGAGACCTCAGGTATACATCTTCCCAAGGAAGAAGCTCGCCAAGAGCCTTCACACTTAACCTGAGTTTTTGGTAGCTGTCCAAGACGTCGCATACGTCATGCCTATCGTATATGCCGTACCACTGTACACCTTTACTGCAACTGAGGGCTATTAATTGAGCTTGGATTCCTACGCACTCCAGATCGTTGAGCCGTTGAACACCCATGTTTTGTTGTGGTCTTTTATACTGTTTTGGTACGTTCCAGGCATGGGCCACCATAGTGCATATTCCCTTTGTGTGTTTGGATACAACAAAGCCGCCCGTTAGGCGGCTCCATGAGCCATGAGTTTTGTTAAAGTGCTGACCACAGTCTGTAGGTGCCTATGATGAGAACCCCCGCCACTCCACCTAATGAGCAGGCCACCAAAGCTGCGAGTAGGCGATAGAAGATGTCTATCCGACAGCAGAAGCAGATTAGCCAAGAGGCGATGCACAGGATGACCACACACCAAGCGGCCAAGCCTGACATTATCGTATCAAGCATTTCTCTGGATATGTTCACGCCGATTACCCCGACAACAAGGACGGTGAGCATCACGATAATAAGGACAAGATTGCTTGGTTCATTCGTCTTCATCATCTCTCCCGAGCTTCTTCATTTGTTTCTTCGCTTGTTTCACACGGAAGGCCATAATGATGGCTACCGATTCCTCACTCAGCTCTTCGGAGTATCCAAAGCTCCAGAGTGTGCTATCCTCTGACCATAACTTTACAACCGCAGATTTCTTGACCTCTCCACGGAGAATGTCTACATCCTCAAATGGGTCATAGTTGTGCTGAGGGCATTTGTTTGCGGCCTCAAGACAATCGTTATGAAACTCCAAGAGTCTCTCCTTACCCAGAGTCTTATAGGGATTCATGGCTGCTTCCTATTTTCAGTATTTTGTCGGTGTTTTTTTTTTCTAATGAGAGTAGACACGTTCTCCCCGCAGGTATCGCAAAGAAATTTTCGACCTCCAGCGATGACCCTGTTGTTGGATGTTCCAAACGGAACTCCTGAGAAATCGACTGTCCAGTCGTATTTTTCTGTTACACTGGCTGTTGCAGACCCGTTTCCACAACGGGGGCAGCTACACATCTTTTTTCTCATCCAAAGTGTGGATCAGTAAGAACATCGCAAAGGCGGCTCCGCCGAAGTTGCACAAAGACCATATGAGCTGCCAGCTATCTCCGTTCTTGACGTATTCTCTCATGGCCCCGCCGGAGGCGATGCTGAATGACAGTACGGCTACAGAAAACCAGAAGGCCCTCATGCCACCGCCTTGACAATCACGGCAACCATTATCACTAGTGATGCCACACTCACCCCAGCCATCACAACCCCCTGGCAAACATTGCCTCTACCACCATAGTCTTTCCACAAATTGAAAGACAGTACCGAAGAGGCCATAGAGACCACAGCCATCAAACCCCACAAGAATGCCATTAAAATAATCACGATGTAATCACCATAGCGGCAACAATTAGACCGCAAGCAAAGAAGTTGAACATCCCCAAGATTTTACGGTGGGGTTCAGGACTGGTTACCATGCTCACCCCGCAGAAAATGTTAGCCAATAGTAAAAGCAATCCGGTAAATAAGTCCATACTGTCTCCTTGTGAGATTATTTGGTTGATGTGTGGATGATACGGGAGTCAGTTTATGGTGTCAACAGGTTTCTTTCTAATAATGACACGATTATCACAAAGATACCGAATCCGACTACCACCCACCCCAAGATGTTCATCCACTGCCAAAGGTAATCCTTCCACCCCCAAAGGTGATAGTCAAAATCTTCCGGCGAATTATGAAAGCCCTTTTTCTTTTTCACACCATCCTCCAGTTCTTAGCCACCAGGGTAAGAAGGCCCATATTCGCCGCGTCGGCCACATCCTGAGGAAGCAATGAGTCCAAGTTCAGGCCGTGGACTTCCCTGTCAGTCATTTTAAAATCAGACCGGATCAGGTAGAAGAATCCTGTTTGACTGTTCCGATAAAGATTGACCCCTGAGTCCATATCCGTCTACTTCCCGTAGGCTTCATAGTTGATGCCGATCAGTACAAGCTGACCTGCCCCGGCGGCGGCTGCGATGTTCCCGCGACGACCCGAGGAGATATCAATACCTTGTAGGAAAATAGAGGACATATCAGCGTTGTCCTTCACGGTGTAGTAGCGTCCAGTGCGGGTAGATTTATACAGTTTCATGGTTATCCTCTCGTTGTTTGTAAGTAAACATGTGGGTCGTAGTAGTTGCCACTGCCTTTCGCAAAATTGAAAAGCCTTTGCTGGGCCAGCTTTTCAAGTCTCCGCTCTTCGGCCCTTGCTTTCTTTCGTTCTTCTGCCCGAGCTATGGCTTCTGGTGTTTTAGTTTTCATTCTTAATTTCCTCAAGTTTTTCTTCTATGAGTTTTTGTAGTTCTTCGGATCTGGTATCCAGCCTCGCCTTTTCACAGATTGCGTTGTAAACAATCTGGATGTTTGCCTCTTTGTTGTTCAGGAAAAGTTGGTCACCTTTATCCCAGTTGATAAGGGTTGAGTGATGTCGCCCTTCTTCTCGGCAATAGAGTCTTGCACCACACAGAGTAAACCAACTGAATAGCCACTTCTCACTTTTATCTTTGCCAGCCCTTAGGATCACAACCTCCTGTTGTGACTTAGGATTTAACCCCCAAGCGGCCCTCATTCTAACATTTGACTCTGGGAACCTGCTTATGCAGTCTGTAGGCGATGTCGGTCGGCCCATCATACATCCTTTTTGGTTATTTTCAACAAGAATTTCTGCCTGCGACATTGCTGTACATCAGTCAGTCGCTTACTCCCCATAAAATCCACGTCCCAGAGAGTTACCCCAGGGTAGGCCTTGCGGATAAATCTTACCAGATGTTTCGACACCTGCGTCCTGACTTTTTCTGCCTTTTTGTACCCGTCAGATTTGAACAATGAGCACCAAGTGTCTTGGTAGTGACTTAGCAAACTGTGGTACTTGCAGATAAGTTGGAATATCCGCTTCTTCGTTCCCTTGCTGGAGCCATCCAGCACGTCATATTCAATCATAGATTCACCACTGGAATCATCCCAGGTAAATAGGAGCAATTATTCGAGTACCTTGGCTCATTTATAACATACTGCCGCTTAGATAGCCAAGCATGTGAGTTGTAGTCCTCAGAAAGGGACGCCTCGTTCGGCCTGAAAGGGTATGTTGAGCACATGCTTGGTCGTCGGTCGTATTCAGAGCAACGCCCGTTCACCAGCTTCGGGCAAGAGTAGAAGAAGACTTCCCGTGGTGGTAGCCCACGGGCAGAGGTCATACTCAGATTGTGTTTCTCTCTCTCCAACACAGCGGCCTCGTTCTTCTGTAACGCCTCGGCTCTGGAAATAGGGGCCAGTATCTCAACATAAATCTTGTCAATGGCACCGCGCCTGTGTTTATCCTCCACGTCCGCAGGTGATACCCCGTCAAGCATGATCAACTCACAACATTTTGAGCAATTATTGCAGTGTTTCATGTAACTAGCTCCCGTTTTGCGATTATCTTCTCTGCTTGTTGCAAGACTATCCTTAGCTTCTTAAGGCTCTCTATCCCAAGGCAGAGAATCAGGTCGGGTTCCTCTGGGTTGTCCCCAGGTTGTTGAATATCAACACCGTCGCACAAGCCTATCGTAACAGTGATGTCGTCAACTTTGGCCTCTTGGTAGTATTCTCCCGCCCAAGAAAAGTAACCGCCCTCCAAAGAAGTTGCCGCCGGACAATCCCGAAACACACCCTTGCAATTCACCTCGCAAGTACACTTAGCCCCCGCCGGAGGGGCTGGCGGGGGTGCGGGTCTTACCTTTTTGGCAATGTCGGGACATGGATTTGGTTGTTTTCTGCTCATGGTTTCCTCTTAATTCGAAAAATGGTCGTCTGGGAGTTTTACACCGCTTTTCTCCTCAGTGACTTCGACAAAACGCCAGAATTTACGGTAGTGCCAGAATTTATCTTTCACTTCCTCCTCCAGCACACCACTCTTTAGGAGATACCACTCTCCCATACGGGAGCCGGAGTCCATAGACATCCGCCCCTTGATTGAATACACCGTCATTGTTGCATAAGCCTTAGCACACTCAGTGTGCATCTTCCACCCCATGGTATTTTATGCATTTTCAACACCCCTCCTTTCAGCATTCGTTTCAGGTCTGGGTCTTTCCTTAACACAGGGCAATACTTCTTATTAATAGGGATGTACCTGTCACTATCCTCTTCCAACCATCTCACGATGGCCTCACGCCTATCCTTTCCATAGGCTTGCTGGTGCCACGCCCAAGTAATGTGCATACCTACTTGACGGGTTGCCGGAACCAATGGTTTAGGGCCTCTGTATTTCTTCATCCCTGCACGGCCTTCAACAGAGTGATCGTGGACTCTAGCTCACGAATAGCCTTGCTGTACATCTTTCGGCGGTGTTTGCTTAAGAACTTTTCCAAGAAAGGAAGAGGTTTGAAATTTACCATGGCCTCGATGTTCTCGTCAACATGGTATTCATTTTCCAAGATCACAAACAGGGCTGGTTTTACTTCCACCGGAACCCATCCCGCTTTTGTGATCTCAAGAACTGCAACACGTTTCTTTGCTGCGTCCCATGTTGAGTTGATCGGGAAGGACTCGTGTCCGTATTTCTCACGGAAGAGTTGTCCGGCCCTGTCCTCAAATGGACTCAGTCCGTCTGGGTCGTCGCTTTCGTAGTTACTGCCACGGTTGGCACGGCTGTAGTCCGAAAACTCCCCACGGAACTCAGACAAGTCGTCAAAATTCTGCGCCGCCAGCTCTGCCAGTAGCAAAATGTCAGGTGAGTCCTTTATCAGACGAGCCGCTTCGTGTTTTACTTCCCAATTGCTGGCAGTATCACGGTCACGATCAAGAACAAAAGCCGCAGGCATGAAGTCGTAGTCAAACTTGAATCGGCCTTTCACCTCTGTGACGAAAATACCCTTAACAAACAGGTGGCACACCTCGTGGTTACCTTTTTTCTTGTAGACCTTCCCTCGGGAGTTCTCAATGACCACCTCACGGTCTTGGCACGGCGCGAATTTAGACCTCACCTCGGTGATGGCTTCTTTCGGCAGGCCGGAAATGGTCATCTCGACTGTCCCTTCCACTTTTGGAAGTACAGCTTCTTCGATATTCACCGCCAGGACGTTCTCACCAAAGGTTTCATCCATGACCATCTCAGGAGACCACAGATCCCCTTCGTTATTCATGACAATCTTGGCACCAAGGCGCTTGAGAACCAGAAATCCGAGCTTCATACCCTCACCGAACTTACCGATAGTGGAGTCATCGTCTTTTTTGGTTGTTTTCCCCAGTAAAAGTGCATTCACAGGGATTTTTCCACCACGGGAAATGATTTTAATGGTGTCAGTATCAAAAATCACATCGTAGTCCTTAGTGTCCACCGCGTTTTGGAGCAACTCACGGACTCCCTGCCAGTAGCCCCAGTGGCTCACATAGGATTCCGTGATGGAGAGCTTAACTTGTTTCATTTAGTCAACCTTTCTGTTAGTTATTTCAGACAGGATACACTGTCTTTTGTTCGGGGTCAACTATTGACCAAATAAAAATAATGAGTATACTGGTCGTTCACACACAAGGAGAACACAATGCAAAACCAACAAGATCGTGCAGACAAAAACCTTCCAGACTACCGCGTAGTGACAGGAGAGATGGCAGTTATCTATGGCTTAGAGGGGCGGGACGCTCACCTGAACGGGCAGGCGGTATTTATCGAGGGGAATTACAACCCAGAGATGCTTATTTGTATCTTGGATGACAGTGCCTTTGGGAAAATCTTCGTCCCACGGCGGTTCCTCATGCTCCTGGACATAGACGACTACATGACTATCTCCTCATACGCCGCCCAATAAAAAACCCGCCAAAAGGCGGGTTCTCTTTATCAGTGGAGGAATAAAATCACCGCAGTCAGTGCCACGTACAGCACAGAACCGTACAGGAACATCCTGTTGCTTCTATTCCTCATCCACTTACGGACTCGGTTTTGCTTGGCGCTTTCCTGTTCGTAAGTCTCAATGATTGCATCAACAGACCGATACAGGTCGCGGAGTGCGTTCTCAAAGCCCTCGTACTTGTCAAACGCTGGGTCTAAGTCTGTAGGGTCTAAGTCATTCATCTTGCTTACGCGAAAGCTGTACTTATTCGGCACCGTTGATGCCGCTCTGGTGACATCCAGTCTTCCAGTGATTGTATGAAAGAGGATATCATTGACGGTATCACGGACGATAAGTGTTTTGTCCCCGCAGGGACGTTTTAACAGGGAGATACTACCTTTAGAGGTGTTGATGGCACCATTCTTAAGGAGATCCTCCCAATACTCTATCAGAGCAGGCCTTTCCTGTATTAATTTCTGGAACATATCCGCCTCCTGTAAGTTAACCTCCATTTTATCATGGAAGATATATAATTTGTACAATCATCGTCCTAATTTCACCCTTTTAGCAGGTAAAACTACAGTTTGAACAGGGGCAGGATATAGCATGGAAGCACATTCCACTACCATTCTTCTTAGTCCCTGTGCCTCCACACTCCCGACAAGCCTTGTGCAGGCATTTGGCAGAGGTGTCCTTTGGGTTCACCAGGGAATAACGCTGCCGGAGCAGTTCTAACTGCTCAATGGTCATATCATTACCGAAACTCATTCTTCCTCCTGATTATGAAGTTAATGATTGGAGCCGCAGGCCAGATAATCCCGTACTTGAAGCACATCTCCGACCAAACATGGTCGGATTGGATTTTATGCACCTGCTGCAAGGCTTTATTGTTCTCCATCCACACAGAGTAGAGGAAGGCGATCACGGCATACGCCAAGAACGCCAGACTCACCAAGATTTCCTCTATCATGAGTGCCACACCATGTCCTGAATCTCCATCAAGATCCTGGCCCCGTTCTCTCTGTCGAATGAGTGAGGTAGTTTACTCTTCTCATAGAGTTCACCACGAATGTAGGCGTCTTTCTCATCTGCCCATTTGAGCAGGTCGTCGAGAGACCAAGCTCCGCCACGGATGTCCAACAATTCCTTCGCGTCTGGGCGCTTGACCAGCACGGCGCGGTCTGTAAGAATCTCTTCTGCCATCCGCATGAGCCGGACTAAGTGCATCGCGTGTTTGGTATCGTAACCAAAATTGACTTCAAGCTGGTGTCGGACTTCGTTCCGCTCTGCTTTCCATTTCCAATAGTTGCGATGCTTTTCCTTTGCCATTTTGTGCTCTTCGGCAAGATACTTCACGATCAGGCTTGGCTGACGCTTTTTATCTTGGTCTGAAAACTCCGAATATGGCACCTTACGGATTGACCCGTCAGCATTAAACAACCCAGGGCTGTCGTAGGAAGCAATGACACCATAGATGTTATCACCCATCGGCAAGAACACACTCAAAGCGTCCAGTCTGTCCAACACGTATTGGAAGTTCTGGTGCTTAGTCAGATTCTCGTCCATCCAAGAGTGAGTTAGACGAAGAAACTCCTTCTGTGTTGGAAGAGCCTCCGGCTGAGGATTACTGATCCACTTATCATGGCCCTTAATCCGTTTCAACTGCGCCATAGCATACCCAGAGAACGAGAAGGCCACTTTCTTGGTAAGCAGGTCTCCCGCCGTGTGACGGATCAAGTCATAAGCCGGAGAAGTTTGGATGATGTCAGCCTCATCAACAAATGCCAGCTCGATGATGTTAGGGTTCATCTCTGCGAACAGCTTGAAGAAGTTTGTCAGCTCGTACATTTTCCCGTCTTCTTCCTCCGGCAGATCCATCTCCTTTACCTCATAAAAGGGTGTTCGGATAAATTTCATCGGGGCCACGAAGAGGCCACGGATGTCAGTATCGGACGAAGGAAGATTGGTGCCATAAGCGAGGCTACCAGAGTAGCAACGCATTATCTCTTTGTTTTCATTCATTTTTATTTCCTTTTATTAGGAGGTTACCAACACTAGAGGTCGGTTCATCTCCCAGAACTTATGGATTTCACCTATCGCTTTACGAACCTCAAACGAACTATCGACGTTATTCTTCTCCGCGATGAGTTTATCTATCAGTTTGTACACCTCTTCTGGGTAAGGGCGATAAGGGTCTGGCACCTTCACCATACAATCCCCACGTTTCCATTTGGACATGGAATAACGCTGAGATGGGTTTTGTGCCGTAGGCCAGGCATCTACAAGAACCTTGGCCCCCATGCCTCTGATCTCGTGAATTACCCCAGACAGTAGATGGTTGTACCCGAAGTAGATCATCACATTGTCACCTACAGCCAGCCGCTCCCCACGGCTATCTACAAAAACCTTCTCTCTCATATCACTGCCCTTTCAGTCGTAGCTGTTTGATCGCCTCAATCAAGGTTTGCTCTGGCAGGGTGTAATTATGCAGAACATTCCCCGTCTCCCAATCCTTAAACTGATTCGCCACCTTAGTTGGCGGAAGCATAGACGACAGGGTCATCGAGTTAGTCATTGCCAAAGGCTCATGTGTATATTGCGGATTATACATGTACTCTGGTAACACAATCGCCAGCGCCGTCAGCGCCCCATTCAGGGAAGTCTGGGCCTCGTGGAACTTAGCCGACGGCAGTGACGGGACAGCCCTCATCAGCTCGTACAAACGCTCCAGGTTTTGCTGGTGGCCTCCATCCAGAATGATGATAGTCTTGTCATGGCGTAGCCATTGGTCAAACCATGCGTTGCTTTGCAGGGCTTTAGTGTTATCTTTGCAAGCCAAGGCCACTTCGGCAATGGCGTGGGCGCTTTGCAGTCCCGCCTGAACTCCGTTTATGTACAGATTCACAACACAGTAACAACGTGTAAGCATTATTTATTTCTCCTCATTTCCATGCCTTTATATAAGAACCAAGTCACAATCCCCGCCGCCGCACCCATCAAAAGGAATGGGAATAGGAAGAGGAAAAGGATCAGGAAGAATGGCCCTACGATCCCTAATAGTAGAGGCAAAACAACAGGCCCCACAACCTTGTTCTCAAAGTCATTATTTATAGGTGTATAGAATAGGCCAAACCACAGCAGTGTGACCAAGTAAACTCCTACAGCAAACCACCAATAATTGTTCAGCATCATCTGTGCCGCCAGCAGCGACATACTCATCCAGCTCCCCATAGAATCCCCTAAAATAGAAATGTTCTTGTTAAACGTGTCATGGTTGCCTTGTGTTGAGGGTGAACTTTGTAGTTACACCCCTTCTCAATGCACCAGTCCGTTGCCTTGTTCCGTAACCCAATTAGGCCACAGTTCTCACAGACCTGCTTGCCGCAGGTCTTACTTTGGTAGAAGCTGTGGCGCTCGTAGGTGTAAACTTCCTTCTCAGCTTTCTTTGCCACAAATCATCTCCTTGTACTCCCGCATTACTTTGCGGATTGAACCAATCCGAGCTACACGGATGGCCTCACCAATCCAGACACCCTGCTTACCTTCCTCCACCATCTTTCTGGAGATAGGTTTCACGTCCAACTCACGAACAGCCCTGACAGAGGCCAGTAAGATGTCCGCTTGCGGATAAGGCATACTGCTCGCGTTCTTGAATCCTCGACCAGCTTGGTCAATAGAGCAGGCATTTGCCAGCATATTCGCCCGATGCGGGTTTTTAAGAATGCCTGATCGCTCCAACAATTTCATTATCGTCTTTGGCTGGGCATTACTTTGACCATCACGACCAAGAATGCAATGCACTCGGGTGTGGTGCTCAGTAACCATTAGAGCCACATCACGGAACTCATTTGGAACCCGCATACGCTCACAGAAATTCTTCACGATGGGAACACCAGCCTCTTCATGACCGATCAGGTTACCAAACTCAGCGAAGGTGGTAGCTTTACCAAAGTCATGGCAGAGAACAGCCAGCTTAACTTTAGGAGACATGTCGAACTGGTCGGCTCTTCGCAGACAAAGGAGTGTGTGGACGTATGCGTCACCCTCTGGGTGATGTTCTTTTGGTTGAAGAACACCACGAAGGTTTGTAAGCTCTTCCAGCTCACCAAACAGTCCCATCATTTCTGCATATTCCATGAAATTACGGGAGTTCAGGGCCTTCTCCATCTCTTTCCATTTACGCTCGGGCGTTATCTCCGCCAGGCGGAAGGAATTGTCGGCACAGAGTTTTGCTGTGTACGGGTCTACCCGCCAGTTACTCCCCAATTGAGCCAAGAAACGATACAGGCGAAGGATACGCAATGGATCATCCATAAATGCACTCGTCGTATGGCGCAGACGGCGACTGGCGATGTCAAGCTGACCGTTATACGGGTCAATGATCTCACCTGTCTCGATGTCCTGAGCCATAGCATTGATGGTCAAGTCACGTCGTGACAAGTCCTCTTCCAAAGTCACCTCTGGGGAGAAGAATGTCGCAAAACCTGTGTGGCCTTCGCCAGTTCGGATCTCTGTTCGGGCCAATGCGTATTCTTCACGGGTCACAGGGTGGAGATACACAGGAAAAGTGTCACCTACAGGTGTGAAGCCCTCAGCGAGCATGTCTTCATGTGTGTATCCTACACGAACGAAGTCACGGTCATGCACCGGACGGCGTAAAAGTTGATCTCGGACTGCACCGCCAACCAAATAAGTTTTCTTTTCCTGGGTCATCTATTTTACCTTGTCAATTAAGTTTTATGAAGTCTACACCATACTCTTGCAAGATTGCAAGTTTTAAATCTGTCTCTCTGCATTTATAACTATCTATAATCAGAGCGCGGTCACGAACATGAGACTCAAATTCGGAGAAAGGGGCCACTTTAATCACCTTTTTATGGCTATAAACCCCGATATTGGTAGCAAGGTCGAAGTTTTCGTGGAGTTCCCCCTCGATTACGACGTAGTAGGGGTAAACATCATATTTTACAAACCCCGTTACTCGCATGGGAGTATCTCCAATTCCTCTGCCGCGTAAAGGTCACTCCCTTGATACACTATCCCACCGACAATCGCTACAAACAACGCTGTCACAGGCTCACCAACTGGGTGGCCTGTTTCAGCTTTCAGGCGCGTTCTTGACGAGCCTCCCTTGGTGAGATAAGTCACCTTGTTTGTCATTGAAGTACAAGAACCGTTTTCTGTCCCCATTAGAATGTTTGTACGTGCTGGGATAGTGGCAACAATTTCGACTTCCTCCCCAACAAGGGAGCTTATTGGGTCTTCCAGATATTCTGACGCGATGTCGCGGATAACTTTAGCTTTCATGATTTCCCCTCATAGCCATAACGGCTGCTTTGTGTTTGTTGCTCTGCGGTACACCTTTGAAGTTGACCGCAATGAAGTATTCAAGGATCTCTTTTGGAGAAGATTCCACCAGTGTGATGAGAGGCATATAGGGGCGATTGAACGACCCTCTCTCAGACCTGTTTAATTCATCCCAGTATAACTCCCTCCCATTCAGAATGAAAGGTATTTCTGAGCGGATGAACTTCTGCAAGGTCATTAACCGTTGCTTGCCATCAACAACTTCCAGCCAAGGGCCGTCCACAGCCAACCAGTTTGTGTGCTTGGCTATAGCAATACTCCCGACAGGGAATCCAGCCAACAGAGTCTCCAAGAACTCCTGCTGCTGTTTCTTCTTCCACACATAGGGGCGCTGGTATGGTGCATCAAAGAATAAGGCATTCTGCTTAATCCACGCGATGTACGATTCAACGGTGTGTGGGCCTGGCTGGACGTTAAATTTATTCAGCCCCGCCAGACGGTTTGTTTCATCACTCATCACCTTTGTAAACCATAGCCAAGAAGTCCTCACGGTAGGCTTCTTTTATCTTATCTTTCAACTCAGGAAACTCGTTAGTAAAGACTGGGTGACCCAGCCGTTTTTCAACGTCCTCGTGGAACATGGGAAAAGCAATAGCGACTTTACCAGTGAACCCTGTGATTACCAATGCTTGATGTTTGGTCAATTTTTGCTGAGTCATCTCATTTCTCCCAAGTATTTATGTAGGCGGTCAAATCTTTTATTGTTCTTCCACCATCAAGAGGGAAGATCTCATCACTCTCCATCCCTCCGGCCTTGAGCATTGCGATTAAACGCTTGTATGCTCTCTCTGTACGGGCATATCTACGAAACACCCAGACTTCACCGTCAGGTGAGAACTCTTTTTCCTCAAGAGAGACATGGATAAGTGTACCCATGAACTCTTTTCTTCTCAAGGAAAGTAGGGGTCTGTGATAAACGTAGAATTTCATAATGTCCGCCTTATGCTGTGAACACCCAATCTACCTGTTTATTTTTATCCTGTCAACAAAAAACCCGCCAAAAGGCGGGTTGATGTGTATTTTTATTTACCAAGTTACGAAAAGGGTGATCATCTCGCCTCGTCCCATGTTTGATGGCTCGTATGCTATGATGTCAACGTAAAATCCGCCGGAGCGGATATCGCCAACTACATGAGGTAGGAAATCCGTCAGGTGGACGGGGACTTCCAATGTCAGATTCATTCCTCGCATACCTTTAGTGGCACACTCATGAACAGACTTCACCACCCCGTCATAAAGATCCCCAATTCCTTCTGGTAGGTTTTTGGGTGCAGCTACCGCCAGCGCCCTCATTGCATCTGCTGCTGACACTTTTCCTCCTGTATTGGTTCAGCCAACCAATAAAACGGCTTTGTCAGCCCGAGGATATTGTCTTTATCCCAGACAAACCAGCCGTACCCTGCGCCGTCTGTTTTCCCATCCTCAGTGAACGATGGGCGCTTAGAGAGCGTTAATAAATGGTCGATAGGGTTTTCCTGCCACCAATCATAGCGCCTCATACTCTCCAGGAACCCAAGCCTTAACAACATGACAACGGCCTTTGACTCTGTCAATGCCTTTGTGACAAACTCTTGGGCCAAGGAATACGGCGGATTGGTAATGATTACGTCCGTTGGGTTGTACTCCGTTGTGAGATAATCAACACCTTCACGTATTTCTCCCCAAGCACTCCCGAGAGGGAGATGCCCGTAGATGCGTCCAGACGCTCTACACGGCTCCGTGTACTTAAGGCTGGTGTTTATAGGGATTAACTCCAAGAGGGCCTCTACGGCCCACTCAGGCGTTTCATAGGTATCGAAAGCCTTACGCTCTCCCTTCTTCTTTAGGGGTGCGCTCATTGTTGTCCTTGTCTCTCCAAGATAATCTTAGCCACCTCTCCCGAAGTAACCTTCAACGCCGCAAGAAGATCCTCTCTCGAAGAGAGTTCCGTAACGGTCACCTCTGAAACACCTTCGCCTTCCACAAGCTCAACCAACTGCTCGATAACAGAGAATAGTCCTTCCTCAGAGAAAGGTTCCATATCCTTATCCTGGATGTTGTTTGCATCAAAGAGAAGTTCCTTTCCCTCCGCCGTCAGCCGGAGAGTAACAACACCTTCCTTTTCAGGCTCGGTTTTGGTTTCATCTCCTTTCTTTTTCTGTTTCAGCGGCGGACGACCTGACTGCATCCGGCGGATGTTCTTGGTGTCGAGTAGCAGGGCCTCAGTACGATCCAAAATCTGAACCTCGTCCATCCACACTTGTCCACCGCAACTGATTTTCATCAGCTCTTCTTCTGTAAGGATACCCTTATAGAATCTGGTATACATTCTGTCAAAGTATTCTTTCTCAAAGATAATCTGGGAGTGCATGTTTGCACCATCACCAACAGCGCCACCTTGGTAGTTGTGGAACATGAAAATTGTCAACGGAGAGACAGTCCTTTCTTCCCCAGCCAACCACAACACAGTGCCTGCGGAGCAGACTTGACCCTCAGCGTGGGTAACAATGTGAGCACTACTCTCTGCCATTGCATTGATGTAGGCCATGGCAATGTTAACCACCCCACCTGGGGTGTTCAGGATAATACGGATGCTGTCGTCAGGTGTGGCTTGACGGATAATCTGCAACCGCTCTTGGTGGTCTTCCAGCCAAGACAGATCGTCGATGTAGATCACATAGTCGTGTGCAGGCACGGGATAAACAAACACATTCGACTGCCCCATCAGGCTCGGAAATAGTCCAAAGTTATTGGTTCTACCATACACTTGTTGAGCGTTCTTGTCCATTAATCTTCCCCTTTATCATTGAGACGAGTCTTTAGAATGTAAGCATTCTTCAAGAGCCAATCGATATTGAAACCTGTGTTTTCATCCACAACAACTTGGTCGCTGTATTTGAAACAGGCTAATGTGTCTCTCGCAATAGCTGATGCCACAGCCGCTTGGTGGATCAAGGTGAACTCCTCAATCGCTTCTTTACTCAAAGGGATGTAACGAGACTTCCCTTCAAGGTAAATTACGTGCTCCAGCATGTCTCGGCGGTCGGGGAACATCCACCGAGCATCACGGACAGCTTCCTTTTCTCCGTAAAAGAGATTTATGGGGAATTTGTCGTTTTGTTTGTGCAAAATTCCTGCAACAATTACTCGGTAGTAATTAAAGAGGCCTTGGGCTTTCTTTTCAAACTCCTCTGGCTTAACCACCCCGCAATTTTTAAGTTCCATCAGTTTCTTATGGGAGAGAACTCCCCAAATCCCTGCTGTCATACGCCCCCTTATCGCGCTATCAAGTATTTGACCTTTCCGTCGTCTCCACGGAAGCCCGAATCCACAACATAATAGGATTCATCATCGACCACAATCTGGTCACCAAGGTCAAAAAGTTCTTCACCAGAGTGCTCGTATTCCAAAGACTCTGTGAAACGTTTGAACAGGCCCGTGTTGTCATCTGTCTCGCAGATGTTCTTGACAACTCCGTCACTGTCTGTGGTGAAGATGAGGTTTTGGCTTACCTTCGCCACTTTCCACCCCGTCTTATCTCTCACCAGGCAAAAGGATCGGTTAAGCCTTTTCCTGAATTTTGACACCATGCTTTTTCTCCATTGAAGATAAGAAGTTTTCCAATACCTCCAGCCTCTCAGGTGTGTTCAGATTCAACGTCCTTACACTGTGGCGTTTAGCCAAGTTCACCGCTGTAGCTGTTCCACCTTTAGGGTTTCCGTCCTTGTCTTCTTTAGCAAAGTAGAGACAGAACTTGGAAGGCCTTGGGTCTAAGATATTCGCCCCCAGCACTTGGTGCATGTTTCTGGAGTGCAGGGCAAACGGCCCTCTTTTGTTTTCCAGAGCTGCGTAGTTAGGGTGTATTTCAGACAACAATCTGTTCCGCTCTTCAATCTGATTTGGCATCAGTTTATTGAGGTACTCAAGATTAATGTCCCACCAATCCAATAGTCCAGGTGTACCGAATGATTTCCACGGAGTGTAGATTTCGGCTTTACCTAAAGCACTACTCTCACCAATCCCGTGTTTACGGCAATACGCTTGAACTCCCAACTGGAATGCGGCATCCGCCCCAGCGGCTTTACCGCTTCTGAGAACCCACCCTATAGTGGCGAGTCTGAGGGCGGCATCTTCCATGATGCCTAGCACTTCGGACGGGGTTTCACGCGATCCTATTCCCGTGTAATACATGCTCCTCCTATTATGATGCCATCGGCGTGTAAAGGTTATTCCCACGGTCTTTCAGCAGGCCTTTTGCAATGTCTCTGACAACACCACCACGGACAATATCCTCGTCAGGGTTGTCAAATACCACACTGCCAAAGCCAGCAATGCCGTGGCGAGTCAGGAACGACTCAACCCACTCCAGCCCAGATGTGCCTTGGATGTCCCGTTGCGTTGGGTCGCCCATGATCACAAGGGTACAATCATCTGAAACACGAGTAATGATACTCAGCATTTCTTCCGGTGTACTCTGCTGTGCTTCGTCAATTAAGAGGAAGCTCTTTTCATCAAAAGAACGACCACGGATGCTTTCCAACTCTTGAACCTCAATACGACCATTCAGGCCGTCTTTCAAGGCGTTGTAATAAGCCCCATCACCCATTCTCTTACGAATGGTGTCGAGCATGTTACGAACATAAGGGAAAAGTTTCTCTAAAGTCGTACCAGGCTTGAAGCCTGAGGTATTACCCGTTTGCACGTAGGGACGAGCGACAATGATCTTCTCAATCTCGTTCCGGCGGAGCATGTCGGCAGCGTAAGCGGACGAGAGAAAAGTTTTCCCTGTACCGAAGATCCCCTTGGCGATAATAATGTTGCAGGATTGCAACTTATGAAGGTAATCTTGCTGCTTTGCATTCAGAGGTTTCAGCGGCGGTGCGCTTCTACGTTCCTCATCGAATTTCGGGTGGTGCTTTGCGGTTCTCTCAAGTCTTTCAGCACGTTGTTGCTGGCGGACATTAAGTTTACTTGCACGAGCCTCTTTGCTTCTTCCCATGAAGGTCTCCTTAGGAGGTTAGGACACTTTTTGCTTTCTTGTAGTAAGCAGTTCTTTCAGCAAGGTGGTTAGTCCCGCCGTTCACAAGTTTGGTTATTCTCACAATATCGTCGGCATCACATGCGGCGTTAATGTTTCGAACTTTCCAGTACCAACCTGCGCTATCCACTGCATACTTCGGTTGCTCCAGAAGTTCTGGATTTTTGACCAAATCCAACCCAAGATAAAGTCCACATGCCTTGTAATTGGCTAGACCTGTAACCTGGATTAGTCCCCTGCCTTTGTACTTGGCCCCATCACCATCCTTCTCCGGTGTGTTACCCAGTCTCTTGGCAAGAGGGCCTGTGTCGTATTTGTCAAAATAAGCGGTGTTACCCAGCTCTCTGACATACCGGAACTCCGCTGACTCCACCCCTATCTGGGAGAGGAATCCGGCAATCCGGTTGACGGTGTTTAGACCGCCTTTCTCGAACAGGTCATTCAAAGGGGCGAGGTATTTGGCGTTTCTTCCCGCCGCCGCGCCCACAGGGAATATCTTGTTCAATTGTTCAAGCGTAATCTTCAAGGTCAATCTCCTGATTAATCCTCTCTGATCGCCTCCATCAACACTGCCTCAGATAAGGCAGTTATGCCGTTAAACTTCACTGTGAACCCTTCTTGCAGAACAGCCAGTTTTAGCTCTTCTTCGGAAGCAGACTCAACAAGCGAGGTAACGTAAAATTCTCGCATTTTTTCGGTAGTTTCGCCGGAGAGTAAACGGGCCATCTTGACTTCGTTTTCTTCCAGCAGTTTTCCTGCTGCAATGGTGTCTTCATCTTTTACCCCGAGCATTTTTACAGCTCGAAGGTGTTCAAGAAGAGTATCCAAGTTTGTAGAGTATTGCTCCATCACTCTTGGGAGCACTATCCCCATAAACTGTTCAGCAAGGGCGACCTTAGCCGCCTGGATGGTTTCTGCGGATCTCTTAGCCATTGTGTCTCCAGCTATCACGATCCTGAGGTGTTAGATAGGAATCGCTGTCTTGACGATTCTTTTTTGCGAGGCGGGGACGCAGTGCCATAGCCAGCTCTTTTTGGTAGGCTTTCTTCAATGATTTCTTGCTCATGTTTTCTCCTTGGTTTATCTCCCAGCCCGAATGATAGCATCCTCGGCTGGGGTATGTCAACAGTTATCTGTTACAGATTTTTGGTACTGGCAACAAATTCGTCACAAGTCCCGACATACGTGGTTACCCCATCAACCTCCACAAACACCCGTGGCAGGCTGTTTGGGATCACCGGAGAGCACTTACGCAGAAGTTCCTCTTTGGTGTAGTTGCGGTCTAGGGTCAGATATTCATAGTCTAGCCCCTTCGCTTTGGCATGTTCTTTCGCACGGACACAATGGGAGCAACCCTCTTTGCCGTAGATAATGAATGTAGCGTGGTTTTCCAAGTTAAGCTCCTTTGTTAGAAATCAAATTCAAACTGCATGTCACCTGTATCGTCTACAGAGGTATTCAGTTTGTAGTCTGTATTGGTTTGTTCCTGGTTAGCATTCTGCTGCTTCTTGGGGTTCATCCAAATATCCATCATCGGTAATGGGTCTTTCGCTGGTGACTCGAAGTCACGCTCAATACCGAAGTAATCATAGATCGGAGCACAGTTCCAGTCTGTCCAAGCATTAAGCAGCGGAACGTTAAGACCGATAATCGCACGACCTTCACTGAAAATGTAATCCGCCCAACGGTATTCTTTGTGGCGTACCTCATCCAGGATGGCTTTGATCTTCGGCTTAATGGCCTCAAAGCTCGCTCTCCACTCAGGGTCTTTGAGTAATGCATCCAGTACAGCAAAGTCCATCTTGGTGTGGAGCATCTCGTCAAGCATTATTTTCTGGACAAGCTGCCCAATGCCTACGAAAATCCCAGTCTGAACTAAAGCGAAAGTACATGCAAAACTTGAGATGAACTCAATACCTTCCAACCCAATGAGTGCAAACAGCGCACAGAGAATGGCTCTGCGAAGCTCTTCACGATCTACCTGGTCTGGGTCGATACGGTAGTAAGCCCCAAGTATCTCAAGGTGCCGCATGTGTTCCACAATAACGCTTGAGCGTTCCAAGATGTTTTGGTTGCTCATAATGTCCGCGATAATCTCACGAGAGTTCGGGAGACACTGCCGAACAATATCTGAATAGGTTAAAGCATGGAGCACTTCAATCTCAGACTGCTTCATCATTGCAGCGAAGCATTCACTGTTCGAGATGAAAGGTGAGAACAGGCAGATAATCGCTTGTGCCGCGACGGAGTCTGCTTCCCACTGCCACATCAGGGTCTGAACCATGACGTCATAAGTCGATTTACTGCACATCTTGAAGTCAGTAATTGACTGAGATAAGTCCACCTCGTCTTCTGACCAATCCTGTGCTTTCTGTAGTTTATACAGGTCGAACAATTCTGGGTGTTGTTTGGTTATTGAATCATACAGCCCCATTGGTTGTCCGAGGAAAACCGGATAATGCCCTGTGGCATGTGCCGTGTTCTCCGTGTTGAAAATTGCCATTTTGCCTACCACCTCCGTTAGGTAAGGGGCCGAAGCCCCCGTTATTACAAGGAACAGCTCTCACAGTATGGATCGGTCGGTGCTTCAACACCTGCAATCATAGGATAACTTTCCTTAACTTCCTGCTCGGCTCTGTGCTTCGCCTGTTGCTCTTGCATCAATTGGTCTGTAAGAGATAATCCCGCCCCCACTTTTGAGTTCAGGTAGTACCAAGACTTCATCCCCATTTTGGTGGCATAAAGCAAATAACCCAACTGGTCTTTCAGGGACATCTTACCGTCTGGAAGACTATCGTAGTTTAGATAGAAATCTGCACTGATAGTTTGTCCTGCAAACTTCTGCAACAGACTGTAGATGTCGATCATGTCTTTGGTGTCCGTGTCCCACGCTGGCGTGTAGAATGCTTTCAGACGTTCGTAGTCTGGAACAATAAACAGCACAGAACCTTGCGGTGACTTCTTAAACAGGATGTGGTCACGGATCGGGTAGACACCGTTGGTTGTGTTTGTTGCCAGAGATGAACTCTCATTTGGCATAAACGCTTCCAACACACTGTTACGGATACCGCCTGTGGCGATAATCTCTTTACGGAGAGATTCCCAATCCTGTTTCAGTGATGGGTCTGCCACAACACTGTCCACCGCTTTGGTGTAGGTGTCGATCGGTAGCCAGCCGGACGGATACTTCGTTTTGTGCATCCAAGCCGCCACACCACGCTCTTTAGCCAAGCGCAAGCTCGCCTTGTGCAGGCTGTAACTGTGCAATTCTGCAAGGTCGTGAACTAACTGCTTACTCTCCGGTGAGCCGTAGGTCACTTCATGCTTCGCAATGTAATGAGCCAAGTTAGTAATGCCAACACCGATGGAACGGCGAGCTTTCGCTGTGAAGTCCATCTGCTCGTAAGGATAATCCATGATTTCCATTACGTTGTCGATCATCAGAACCGTGTAGTAGGCCACATCCTCATATTCATCTTCCGTGATTCGCCCTGCAACCAAGGAAGCTAAGAAACAAAGGGCTACCTCACCATCTTCAACCTCTTTGAACAGGTTACGAAGGTCGGTGTAACCTTTCGTCGGCAAAGCAATCTCTTGGCACAGATTGGATGAATAAATCACCTCTTTGAACGGAGTGTGACGGTTCATTTCGTCAGTCCAGTACACGTACAACCGACCAGTAGCTGCTCGCTGCTTAGGAATCTCCAGGGCCAAGTCACGAGCCTTAACAATCTGTTTAGGAATACTCTCGTCTGCTGCCACCCGATCCATTTCAACGTCAAACTCTTCACGAGTCATCGTGAACATACCTTCATGCAACTGAGGTGCATACTGGTAGGACACTAAAACCCAGTCTTGGTTCTTAGCTGCACGACCAGCAAAGGCTTTGTTGATCCCCACAGAATAATCCATGGTGTTGATACGCTGAGTAGCCACAGATTGTGGGTTTTTCAAACGCATCAAGACTTCAACTTCTGGGTCAAGCATCAAGAATGACACTGTTGCAGAACCGCCACGGCTTTGTTGACGGTTCTCTTTAACAGAGGTGTCAATCCCACGGTAATACGGCAATTTACCCTGGTGACGAATAGTGCTACGACGAACACCATCACCCAAGGAGCGAGATCCCAAGAAGTAACCAATGCCAGCTTGCTTAGTGGTCATTGTATAGGCAACTTCTTTAGCCACGCCAATACTTTTCGCTGAGTCATCCGCCTTGATGATGCAACAAGAAGCATATCCAGTCGCTCCGGTACGCAGACCATTCAGGTACGGCGTTGGGGCATTAATTTTCAAGTCTGACAGATACGTGTACAGTTTGATGACATCACGAAGACGGCGCTCGATAGGCATCTTCTTCATAACAGCCATAGCAATACCCATAAACATCATCTGTGGTGACTCAAACAGGACATCCTTGATGTTGTCCTTGATACCGTACTTGTCACGGAACTGTTTCAGAACCGCATAGCCGTAGGTCAAGTCCTTGGAGTGGTCAATAGTCACGTCCAGCTCTGCCAGCTCAAGACCTGTATAGTTCATCTCTTCCCAGTATTGTTTCTGAACCATATCCTGATAGAACTTGCTCAGAGAAGGGATGTGAGTAAAGCCACCATACGCTTCTTTGTAGATCTGTCCAATCAGAAGTCGTCCTCCGAAACGGGCGTGAACTTCATCTTGGCGATCAGTGCAGGCATCAATCATCGCCCATTGCACTTCTTTGGTTGTACAGCCGTCATAAAGACGTTTGTAAGCATCAAGTGCCACATGAGACCAGGCCTCGTTATCTCCACCGAAGATTGCCGCCTTGTTCATCCGCTCTGGGTTGAACGGCACACGAGTGCCGTCACTTTTAACAACTGTAGTAATCAAATCTGCTCCTGTTGTTTTAAATACTTATCAGCTTCATCGCCATCTAAGTCATCATGTTGTTCTGGGCCAACTATGTTGACCACCTGACCTGTGAAAGGATCGTAGAACACATCATCATACATCTTGCACTCGTCAACCAGGTCGTTGAAGTGAAGCCACCCTGCATAATGTTGTTTGTCGTCGAACCCTCTATCTTTCCATTTTGTTGTTTGTGCTGCCATCAATCCCCCTGACCGAACAAGTCGTCAAGACGGTCGGTGTCTTCCTGATTGAAATCTATTCGGATAAACTCCTCTCTGTCACCACGCTTGGTGTACTTACGGGTATTTACCTTTTCCGCCACAGGGATGTCATAAGGCAGGTCGGAAGTCAGCAAAGCATCAGTCCCCTTATAAGTCCCAACGTCTAAGATTTCAACATTATTGTAAATTCGCGGATGCTCAAAACCAGGGCGCATATTGCCACAGAAGATGAGCGTTTTTCGGTACATGTAAGGCTTGTCCACACAGCGGACGTTTTTATTGGTCAGCATGGTAAACGGCGCTAGCGCTATGACATGACCTGTGGTTTCGTCTCGCACTGCATCGAATCCGACTCGGTATAACGCTACGTGAAGATCTGCATCTTTCGAGATATCCAAATCTGGAAATGATCGAAGTAAGTCGATAGTCACGGAGATGTGCTGAGTAGCACGTTTTCTTGGTGTGTTTTTGGTTTCAATCTGGCTCATATTTTCTCCGTTTGCCACGGGGCAAAGAGGCCCCGTAATTTATAGATTCAAGATACTCGGAAAGAAACCCTTTGTCAACCTGAAAACGTGTGGTTAGGTACTAACTGTCTATGTTGTATCCAGTTTCTGAAATTACCCGACCAGAAATCACCAGCGCGGTCAACGTGGGTAATCCCCTCTTCCCAACTACGTGGGTCGTCAATACAGTTGATGTAGAAACCTCCCCAAGAGTCTTCAACTGTCGCACGGCGAGGTGTCGCTTGGTGCTCAAACGGAGATGCATGAACTTTGTTGCCACTCAACAGTTTGTCATAGATGTCCAGCGCCTTATCCTTGTTACTGTTTAGTCGGCGGTAGCTGACTTGAGCACAACAAGAGGAGGATATCGATTTTGCCTCTTCAAGAGTCAAATCTACGGGTTGCCCTTTTTCATCCAACACATAATACCCGATTGAACCATCATCTAACTCCGAGTGGTCTACATAAGGAGTGTGCCACTCACCTGGTTTTAATACCTCTGGCACGGAGAGATCCCAAGCTGCCTTCATTTTCAGAGCTAATGGGTAAATAGTAGGATCAGCATCCTTATCTACACGCAGCCAGAAGAAATTTTGCCAGTCCGTCGCGGTCACAATAGTTTTCATCCGTTGGAACGGCTCAAGCAGACGGTTACCCACTTGTTTGTGATATCCAGCATCCGCAAAACCTTCTGCAAACTTAGCTGCACTGAGTCCCGCCAATTTCCACCATTCAAAAGCTGTGTAGCCTGCACCAATCAGGGCGTCATGGTTACCACCCTTGTCCTGCATACCAGGTTGATTCGCACCAAAACGGACTGGGTGAGCCGGATCGTCGATAACTTGCTGAATAAGTGTAGCAATAGGGATAGCACGGCTACTCATTGCGTTACGACTGAAAAGTCGGTGAGTCATAAACTCACTGTGGACTAAACGTGGGTATTCCAGGCAGAAAGTGGTGATCCGTCCTCCTGCTTTAGAGATGCTGTCCGCAATTATCGTGACGGTAATCTGGTCTTTCATCTTTTTCCTCTTTTCTTGAAAGTGTATTTGGTGTTTGGTTCCATCCCAGCACGGAACACAAGGTATCGCGTCAACGTCTGTTCACACATATCACTTGTGGCCCGAAAGGAATAAAAGAACTTTCCGTTTTCGAGGAACACCTCAACGGTGTCCCCGTAACGTACTGTGAAATTGCCATCACAATACTTTCGCATATTACTCAATTCCGAGCAAGAAATCTCTTATTTCCAGCCAGTTATCTGTCTCCAGCGCCGGAGGGCTTCGGAGAGGTTCATCCTGGTCATAAGGTGTGGCGAACTTAATCTTAATCACGTCATCAGGGAACTGATTCAGGAAACTGTTCCGGTCATCAATGATTACATCCACACGCAGCATACTTTTGTTCTTGGTAGCATAGAAACCATGACCACTACCAGGCTCAATGCTCATAAAGTCCTCAGTATAGCGCTTTATGTGTCTTACTTTAGAACTAAAGTGACCTTTTTTGCACATAGAGATGAAGTGTGCAAAGTGTCCCGCCGCGACCAGGTCTCTCAGGGCCTCTATCGCGCCAGCACGAGGATGAAGGCCATCATAGAGGTGTTGTTCTTCCCAGAAGTCATACGGTGCCAATTGGTGGGCAGACGGAGTAGGGAAGTATTTTGACACATTGTAATAGAGCAACCCCTGCGGGTTCTCCGGCGGTAGAGTCCAATCTACCTTCACATTGTACATCTTCTCCATCCAAACAATCCAAGCGGTGCCGGAGTCAACCCAGGTTAAATCGACATCAATACCGATCTGTAGCGGCTTACTCATCGTCCTCTTCCCCTTTATGTATCCAATCCCAGATATCTTCTGCACACTGAGCTAACATCCCCTCCTCATTCTTGATATCAATCTCCTTTCCTTGCAGGTTGTCGAGGTAAAGCCAATTTCGACTATCAGACCCCCAGTCATAACCTTCCCGATGAACACGAGCAAGGTAGAAACCTCCATCGGTTGCATGAGCAAAATCAGAAATACTACCAATCTCCTCCCTGAACCCACCATCAGAGAAAACAACAACTGAATTTGGACGAAGTTTTCTGTTAATTAATTCTTGTACTGCTGCCTTACCAAAGGCATTTTTGCCAAACAGTGGTTTGATTACTTTCTCAGAGCAATGGATCATCCACTGGCGCGGTGAAACAGTGACGCCATTGATCATCAAGTATGGTGTTGGTACTTCTTTGTAATCCCTTTGATAAAGAGCGTCCCACAGTGGGCGGGAGATCCCCGCCGCCCTGACAGCCACTTGGAATAGAAGCTCTTTTACTTCCATGTGGACTGCACCGTAGTTCTCAGAGAGGTACTCTGCTATTTCGTCCTT